>Ga0209408_1001648_pt1 | contig 13689 bp, 12 predicted proteins | sample AD_UKC107_MetaG_FD_184422 | JGI IMG/M metagenome (GOLD analysis project Ga0209408, IMG submission 184422) | Active sludge microbial communities of municipal wastewater-treating anaerobic digesters from Hong Kong - AD_UKC107_MetaG (SPAdes)... | ecosystem: Engineered > Bioreactor > Anaerobic >... | reverse complement strand
GACGTTGCTGGAGCCATGGACTGGGATACGGAGCCCGGTCAGCTGAAGCTGATAGTGGACAGAAGCGAGAACAACATAACTTCTGCAAATGGTCCTACATATGTGATAGCCGTAGACATGGACCAGGACGGGGATATGGACGCCGCCGGGTGTTCCTACGAAGGCGATGAGGTTTTCTGGGTGGAGAACACCAACGGCCAGGGCACCGCCTGGACGAAGCGCGTGGTGGGAAGCATCACCGAGCCCAGATTCATAACGGTTGCCGATTTCGACAACAACGGATACAGGGACATAGTGGCTTCCAGCGGCTCGGAGGACCGTATAGTACTCTTCAGGTACGGCCCCGGTGGGTGGAGCACCAGCACCACAATTGCAACCAATTTCGATGCCCGGCAGATAAGGACTGATGACATCGACGGCGACGGCTTCTTCGATGTTGTTGGAGTATCCAGCTACTCAGGCGATGTCTGCTGGTGGAAGAACGACGGAACCAGCACATCCTGGAACATCAACTACATCGACGGAGCCCTGGTAGGCGCCTACACCTGCGACGTGGGTGACTTCAACGGCGACGGCCACCCTGACATAGCCGCTGCAAGCAACTCGGCCAACGACATCTGCGCCTACATATCCCAGTCTCCCTATGGTTACTCCTGGAGCAAGTACACCCTCGAGACTAACTACAACGATCCCGTGTCCATCGCCGTTGCTGATATGAACAACGACGGAGGACACGATTTCGTCGTGGCCTCCTCCGCGGGAACAGGCAACCTCACCTGGTACGATTTCCTGGATACCCAGAGTTCATGGGTAGAGCATAGCATGGGCGGTGCTCAAGCACTGGGCATCTACGACATCGCTGCCCGGGACATGGACGGCGACGGCCACGATGACGTGATGGCCGCCGCCTACAACGAGGATAAGCTGGTCTGGTTCAAGAACGGGGAATACCTCGGTCTGGCATGGAACACATATCCAGTATCGACATACTTCGCCGGAGCAGTGGGTGTTTCCGTGGGCGACATGGACGACGACACGGTACCCGACGTTCTGGGATGCGCTTTCATCGGGGACAAGATAAGCTGGTGGCGGATAAGCGGGTTCACTTCCCCGAGCCTTCTCACCAGTTCAATCCTCAGCATCGAGCCCCCGGATCCTAACGCCGTGGAGTGGGACTACATACACTGGTCACAGACCACTCCCGCCGGAACCAGTGTAATGTTCAGGCTGAAGACATCTTATAACTCGGGCAGCATGGGTTCATGGAGCGCATGGATCACACAGCCCGGGGACCTGGCTTCGGTTGTTTCCCAGGGCGGAAGCTACCTGCAGTATCAGGTTCGTCTTGCCACTTCCAACCCCAATACGACACCTTCCCTGAAGGACGTTACCGTTCTCTGGGATCCGGTGAGCATCGAGGAGTCAGGCTCCGCTGCGATCCATGGAAGAAGGATCTGGCTGCCTTCGGGGAACCCGGTCTCAGGAGCGTTCTCCGTTTCCTTCAGGGTGGAGAGCCCCGGCAGGGTAAGCGTTGGCGTATATGATTCAGCCGGCAGGACGGTTTCCGTCGTCTGCGATGAGGAGAGGGCTGCGGGTGAGTACTCCGCAATAATCTCCGATCTTCCCGCGGGCATCTACTCCGTGGTGATGCAGAGCGATGAGGGTATGGCGGCCCAGCGGGTCACCGTTACTCCCTGACATCTACTGCTAGACTTGGAAGGGCTCCGGCGTTTTGCCGGAGCCCTTCCAGTTCTTTCTGATCGTTCCTACAACGGCGCGGTGAGGTTTTCCGGCCTGACCTGGGTAACCCTTTCGCAGTAGCTGCACCTGTAGGTCATATCGGCTTTGCTCTCCAGCGAGAAATGCCTTGAAGCACCAAGTTTATTGGTGGCGCAGTTGGGGTTAGGGCATTCCATCACTCCGTGGATCGTCCGGGGAATGGATATCTTCCTCTTCTCACTCACCCTGCCGTCCCTGATGATGTTTATGGTTGCTTCCGGCGCTATCAGGGCGATTGTGTCAGTTTCGCTCTCCAGGAGGATCCTGTTCTCGATCTTTACTATGTCCTTGCCGCAGGGGTGCTTCTTGGAGAGGAAACCAACACCGATGGTGAATATTCCCTCGTTGCCTATTCCCAGTATCTCCACAACCTTCAGCGCCATTGGGGTGGGTATGTGGTCGATGACGGTTCCGTTCTCGATGGCGTAGACCTTGTATGCCCTGTCCGTCATTGGATGCCTCCCGTGACCAGACCCAGAAGGGCCTGTCTCGTTGGAACGCCGTTGTGTGCCTGCCTGAAGTAGATTGCATTCGGGGTTGAGTCAACTTCCTCGTGTATCTCGTCCACCCTGGGAAGGGGGTGCATGACCCGTACCTGCTCACCAAGGGCCTTTACTGTGCTTCTGTCTATCCTGTAGCTGTGGGCCACGTTCTTGTACTCCTGGGGATCCCCGAAGCGCTCCTTCTGTATCCTGGTCACATAGAGCACATCGAGCTTCATTCCGGAGGCGTCCTCGGGTCTTTCAGCGGTCTGGAATGAGATGCCCTGTGCCGAGAGTTCCTCAAGCACCGACTGGGGCATCTTCAGGGAGGGAGGGGAGATGAAGACCATTTCCGCGCCGAAAAGGGACATGGCATGGGTAAGCGAGTGAACGGTTCTCCCGTACTTCAGGTCGCCCATTATGCCTATTTTAAGCCCTTCGAGCGTGCCGAACTCCTCGTGTATGGTGAACAGGTCGAGGAATGTCTGAGTGGGGTGCTGGTTGGCCCCGTCACCGGCGTTGATCACGGGAACCGTGGCAACCTCCGTTGCAAGCCTTGCAGCTCCCTCCACGGGGTGCCTGATCACCATTGCGTCGCAGTAGCCTGTGACTGTTCTCACCGAGTCAGAGAAGGACTCACCCTTCTTCTGGGAGGATGCTCCTGGATCGGCAAAACCAAATACACTGCCGCCGCTCTTGAGCACCGCCGATTCGAAGGAAAGCCTGGTTCTCGTTGAGGGTTCGAAGAACAGCGATGCTATTGTCTTTCCCCTCAGACAGCCTTCATGACCGCCCCGCTTCACTTCCCCGGCGGTGTTCACGATCTTCCACAGGTCTTCCGTGGTCATGTCCCTGAGGGAGATCATGTCTCTATTCCTGAATGAACTCACTGTTCCTCCAATCAGCCCCTGGATCCGTTGTTCGTGATCTGAAGCTCGCGGTAGTAGACTGCTTCCGCCGCCTCTTCCTCCGTTACGCATCCGAGAAGGGTCTCTATGAAATCATCGTCTCTGAGCATTCTGTTCAGTCTGGCAAGGGCATGCACGTGCCTGTGAGGGTCCGGGAAGAGAAGGAGGAAGAAAAGGGAGGTAAGCCTTCCGGAAGGTTCACCGAAAGGAACCGGATGGGGGGGGATCATAAGCAGGAGGAGCTCATGCTCGACGTACAGTTTCCCTATGTCCAGGGGGTGGATCAGCGCGGCTCCGCATTTCAGCGCGGTTGAGAGCACTTCCTCCCTGCTCTGAAGCTGTTCCCTCAGTTCCTCCTCCCGGTAGACGGCCCCCAGTTCCACCGCCCTTGCAGACAGCGCCCGAAAAACGGATGATCTGGTGGATACCCTTTCCGGGAAGAATATCCTTCCACCCTGCAGCAGCCGGGTGATCCCGCAGGATGCCGGATCAAGCCCTCCCTGGTCAGCGGAGGAGTGGTCGGCCTTCATGAGTCTCTCGGTGGTGAGGGAACTGAAGTTCTCGGAGATCCAGTTCAGCACATCTTCCCTGGGGTACACCTGCTGACCCTGCCTCTGGACGGTTTTCAGCCTGCTGCCGTGGAGGGCCTTTCTGATCTCGGAAAGACCCTCCCCGAGAAATCTCGCGATCTCTGTTTCCGTTAGAAAACGGTTCAAATCTGCTGCTCTTTTCTTAGTGGTGGAGATGGACTCCGGCAATTATACTATTACCGGGGAATACCGAGAAAGGACTGCCATGAATCCAGTTGCTGCAAGGTTCGCGCGGTATGCCGCGATCGATACGGCTTCCTCCGCGGACAGCGGGGAATACCCTTCCACTCCCTGTCAGATGGATCTGCTCAGGCTGCTGGAGGGAGAACTTACTGAAATGGGAATGGATAAAGTTCATCTGTCCCGGGAAGGTGTTCTGTACGCCAGCCTGCCAGGAGGGAAGAAGGGTGTGACCATCGGTCTTATCGCCCACGTAGACACCTCTCCCGAAGCTCCGGGCAGCGGGGTTCAGCCGGTGTTCCACCGGAACTGGGACGGAAGGCCGATAGAGCTTGCCGAAGGCCAGGTGATCCACCCTGCTGACTGCGAGGACATTGAGAGATACAAGGGGGGAACCATCATCACATCCGACGGAACCACCCTGCTTGGCGCCGACGACAAGGCCGGTGTAGCCATCATTATGGAAGCCTGCAGATGGTTCCTGGAAAACCCTGAGGTTCCCAGGCCAGGGATAGCAGTGGCTTTCACCCCCGACGAAGAGGTGGGCAGGGGCGTTGACAACTTCGACTTGGGAAGGTTCAATGCGGATCTCGCCTACACCGTGGACGGGGGCAAGGTAACGGAGATATCGTCGGAAACCTTTAACGCGTGGTCCGCAAACTGGAGTATAACCGGCAAGGAGGTTCATCCCGGCAGTGCCAGGGGCATAATGGTCAACGCCGCGCGTATTGCCGGTGAACTGATTTCGCTCCTTCCCGGGGAGGAGATGCCGGAGAACAGCTCGGGGGTGCAGGGCTATGACTACCCCCTTTCGGTAAAGGGAAGCACAGGCTTCGCCCGGGTCAGCTGCATACTCAGGGATTTCACCTCCGATGGCATGGAGCTCAGAAAGAAGAGGATGGAAGCGGTGAAGCTGTATCTGGAGAGCGCTTTCCCCGGTGCGGTGATCGACCTGGAGATGAAGGAGCAGTACAGGAATCCAGGCGAGATACTCAAAAGGGATCGCAGGCTCATCGATTTCGCCCTCGAGGGATTCAGGGGCTGCGGCCTTGATGTGTCGGAGGGCGCCATTCGAGGCGGCACCGACGGATCAAGGCTGAGTTTCATGGGGATTCCAACGGCCAATCTTCCCACAGGCGGAGAACTCTTTCATTCCCGGCGGGAATGGATCGCCGCCGAGGGAATGGAGATTGCCCTGGAAGGACTCAGGCGAACGCTGATCATCTGGGGAGAGAACCTGTAGATACTGGCCCTTGCTTGTAGCAGGTTCTTTTCCTATTATGTGTTCGGACAGCCGTTAGTGGTCGAGAGGGGATTTATGGGGAAACTCGCTGTACCGATAATGCTGCTGTTGACCGCCGCTGGGGCATCAGCGCAGAACGCCCAGGCCGATTCCCTGGTAAGAGAGGGCGTAGTGCTCTTCATGAACGCCCTTCAGGAAGGAGACGGCGATACAGCCGCTTCCATGTTCTCATCCCAGGCCCTTGCCCAGGTGGAGGTAATGCTGAATACTGTTAAACAGAGCCTCGACCGTGACCCTGAAGGAACCATGAGAAGGCTGGTGAACGCCGGGTACACTGTTGATGAAGAGGCCGCCGAGGACTGGGAGCCGGCTGATTACCTGGCCCAGACACTTTCGCTTCCCATGATCAGCGCAAGGTACACACCATACACCCTGGAGATAGACTCGGTGGCAATCAACGGAAGATCGGCCACGGTTCAGATGACCTTCAGCACCGCGTCAGGGAATCAGATCCCCCAGCAGGCAATGCTCACCCTGGAGGACGACTCCTGGAAGATAACCAGTTTCATGGGTATAACGGCCTTCCCCTGATCACTGCCTGTCCTTGGATATCTCCATTCTTCCCTTCGTGATCTCCGGGCAGTTCAGACAGTTGTCCGTTCCAATGAAATCTCCCCGCCTGAGCCTGTGGTAGACGTCGCCGTTCCAGACGTTCATGAAGCCCATGTCCATGCTGCCCGGGGGATTCCCGGTGTTCCAGTAGGGGCATGGAAATATCGATCCGTGGGGATCGATGTAGACAGTGCCATGGAGATATGGACACGGGTGAGGGGTATTTCCCCTGGAAACGTTCCTGGAAAGATGGAAGGTGATGCCCAGTTCTTCTGCCCTCTCCCTGGCTTTAAGTATCTCTGCACTGGCTTCCGGGGAGTCGGGATCCACGACCCTGTTCAGGGTTCCCAGTCCCGCGTAGGGCACCAGGGGAACCACTCCCACCGATCTTGCGCCGACTGAACGGGCCAGTTCGACGATCCCTGTGAGCTCGTGAAGATTATCCCGCTGCAGCGTAGTGCTGAACCCTAGCATGGGGAATCGCCTCTTTCCCCGCTGATCGACCAGTACTTTCAGCGACCGGATGATCCCGTCCAGGCTGGCTCCGTCCCTGATGGCTCCATGTGTTGCTTCAGATGCTCCGTCTATGGATATGAAAAGGCTGGTGGGTGGATACTTGAGTATGGTCCTGATGGTTTCCGGGGTGAGAAGGGTGCCGTTGGTTACCATCTCCCTGTATGGCACCCCGCTATGGTAGAGCGCTTTGAGATGTTCTGGAAAAGAAGGATTGACGAGGGGTTCCGCACCGCAGGAAATGCCCACCGTCCTGGCCAGGGGAAACACCTCTTCCTCAATTCTTCGGAAGGTATCCCGATCCATGTGCCGCCAGTTCCTGGTTGCGTCGCCTTCGGAAAGCCTCATCGGACACATGGAGCATCTCAGATTGCAGTGATTCGTGGTGTCCATCCGAACCAGGAGCCTTCGCCTGGGATGAACCGGTCTGAACCACGGAAATCCGTTCTTTCTTGCCACCAGACCCGGCATTCTTTCCCCCTTTCGACGGTGTATGATAGCATACCTCAGCCTTCCTTGCAATTCTTTGACGATGTTGGTTATTGTTGTGAACACACATTCCAGCCGGGAGCGCCAGTATGAAAAAACCCGTTGTCGTTCTGGATTATTCCGTGGACGCTTTGTCCGGTGCGAACATATCAAGGTGGTTCGATGATCCTGTCTCCGTTGCAAGGGTCGAAGCACTTGAACCTTTTCCCTTTATAGATCCAGGTTCATGCAGGGCGGTGATCCATTCCGGGTCGGCCCTTTCCATTCTCGATGACCATCCCTTCATCGAAGGAGCCGCCTCCTTCATCAGGGCCTGCGCCTCGGCGGGAGTCCCACAGATGGGCATCTGCTACGGTCATCAGCTTCTGGCCAGGGTGCTGTGCGGCAGGGATGCGGTGGAAAGGTGCGAAACCGTTGAACTCGGCTGGCTGCCGGTGGATTTCTTTCCCTCATGGCCAGTTCCAGGTCCTGCCGGACCCCTTCGTGTGTGGCAGTCCCATTACGACCGCGTGGTAAAGCTCCCCCGGGGGTCGAAAATAACCGCTTCCAGCAGCCATACCGCCATTCAGGCTTTCATATGCCATGAACCGGCCCTTTTCGGGACCCAGTTCCACCCTGAGTTCGACCGTGAAAGCGGGAACAGCTGTTTCGCCGCTGATCCCGACATCTTCCTGCGCAATGGCGTGAGCCTTCAGGAAACCCTTCAGGACGGGCCTGATCTCGATACCGGAAGAACAGTGTTCCAGCATTTCCTTCAAGCTTTCGAACAGGAGTCGTGATGTTTCCAGAGGAACTGAGAGAGAAGCCTGTGTGGAGGTTCTTCGCGGATCTCTGCGCCATTCCCAGAACCAGCGGCAATGAAGCCGCCGTGTCCCGGTACATCGCGGACTTCGCCGGTGAGAGGGGGCTCGAGCACTATTCGGATCCCCTGGGCAACATGATGGTCAAGAAACCGGGAACCGGGGAGCCGGTGGTCCTCCAGGCGCACCTTGACATCGTAGGGGAGAAGGTCACCGGCAGCACCCACGATTTCCTGAACGATCCCATCGAACCGGATCTGGAGGGTGATCTCCTCATCTCCAGGGAGACCACCCTGGGCGCCGACAACGGCATAGGAGCCGCCCTGATGCTGGAACTCCTGCATGGCGATCACCCGGGGCTTCCTCCTCTTGAGTGCCTGTTCACCGTTGACGAGGAAAGGGGTCTGGTGGGAGCTCTGGCTTTTCCGCCTGAATGGATCACCGCGGGAAGGCTCATCAACCTTGACTCGGAGGAGCTGGGAGTCATCATCATCGGCTGCGCCGGGGGACGGGATGTGAGCATTCTACTTGAAGCCGAGTATGAAGACTGCGGCGATCCGTCGGTGCTGGTGGAGATAGACGGTCTGAACGGGGGACACTCCGGAATGGAGATCAACTCCGACAACGCAAACGCGATAAAGCTTGCTGCCAGAGTCTGCCGACAGCTGGAGGATCTGCTTGGAGGAAGGCTCGTTTCCTTTCAGGGCGGCTCGAAGCACAACGCAATACCACGGAGCGCTTCGGCGGTGATGTCCGTTCAGGACCCCGCACGGGCTGCCACCCTCTGTTCCATCATGAAGAGGGACTTTGCCGAGGAGTTCGCCGGCATTGAGGATTCCATAGGGGTCAGTTGTCTTGAGCATCAAACTGACAGAAGACTGACTCATAATGTGTCATCGAGGATGATAGACACCCTTCTGGCCCTTCCCCACGGCGTGGAAAAGATGAGCGGCGTTGTGGACGACCTGGTGGAGACCTCCGCAAATCTTGCGGTGGCGTCCTGGAGGGAGAAGGGGCTTGAGATACTTCTCAGTGTAAGGAGCGCCGTAGAATCAGCCAAGAATGCCCATGTGGGCAGCATAGAGGCTGTGGGAAGGCTGGCAGGTGCCAGGGTATCCTCCAGCGAAGGTTATCCCGGCTGGACGCCGGACATGAACTCGGAGCTGCTGGAAGCCGCAATGGTCTCATGCAGGGAAGTGCTCGGAGAAGAGCCCTCGGTGGAGGCAATTCACGCCGGTCTGGAATGCGGGATCATAGGCAGGAGGGCCGGTGAGATGGACATGATCAGCCTGGGACCAGACATCTCCGACGTACATGTGCCGGGTGAATCGGTCAGCGTGAGATCCGTCGACGCATTCTTCGAACTGCTGGTGCACCTGCTTAAGAGCCTGTGAATGAAAAAGCTCCTCATACTTCAGGAACCGGGGATATCCACCGCTGAGACCCTCAGGGCCGCCGGAGAGCATCTCCCTGACTGGGTGGTGGAGTCGGGCAACCAGCCCACGGATCATTCCGCCATAATCACCGTCAGGAGGCCCGTAGACCGGGAGATGATCAAGCGGCTCCTCGGGGGAATAGTATCCGTGGCCTTCACCGGCACCGACCACATCGACATACATTCCGCCCGGGAGTTCGGCGTTGCCGTTACCAACGTTCCAGGGTACTCCACCGGAAGCGTTTCCGAACTGGCCTTCGCCCTTACAGTTAAGTCACTCCGTGACACCAGAAGGGAGCACGGGATAGAGCTTGCGGGGAAGACCGTTGGGATAATCGGCACCGGCAACATAGGGACCGGAACCGCAGGTCTTTTCAAGGCCGCCGGCTGCAGGATACTGGGATGGAGCAGAACCAGGAGGGATACGTTCCCCGGCACATATGTTTCCCTGGAGAAGCTGCTCAGGGAATCCGACATAGTCTCCCTGCACATACCCCTCGACAGGGCAGCCGGTGTGTTCCTCCACAGGAAGAGGCTTCTTCTGATGAAGCCCGGGGCCATTCTGGTCAACACGGCCAGAGGAGGGCTGGTGGATCAGAAAGCCCTTGAGGAGCTCCTTCTTTCAGGTCGTCTCGGCGGAGCCGCCCTGGACGTTACAGTTCCGGAACCCCTGCCCCAGGACAGTCCGCTTTACGGGATACCGGGAGTTGTTGTTACTCCACATGTGGGATACCGGACCAGAGAGGCACTGGGCCGAAGGACCGAAGAGGCCATGAGGAACATTGCCGCCTGGGAGCGCGGGGAAAGGCGGAACAGGGTTGACTGACTGGAAACACCTTATGAACGAGTTCATGGCCATGATTTCTCCACCCCTGCCGGAAGCCGTTCGCGCCGCTGAACCCGTTTCCCCCCGATCCATCGAGATCCTCCGTTCCAGAGGCTGCTCCTCAGCTGACTGGAGTCTGGTGAAAACTACACCGGAGACGGGTCTTGAGCTTATTGAGAACTGCCGTTTTTCAGGTGAAGTTACTATTCACCTTCCATCCGGGGAGATCAGGGATACTGCCATAGATAACGCTGTGATCTTCGGCCCGGCTTCCATAGTCTCCACGGGTCTGGTCAGTGGGATCACCGTCCATCCCGGCTGCACAGTTGCTTTCTGCGGAAGGGTCGTCTCCAGAGGTTGCCCCGGATTCCTTATGAGCTCTTTCCAGGCCGGGCTGGAAACCGGTGAGCGCTCAGTGCCTCTGATGCCCCTTCTGAATCACCTTCATGCGGCGGAACTGGCCGCCGGAGGAGGACGCGTGGGTGCGCATGGCCTCCGTCTGCTGATGGAAGAGTCCGCTGCGGGTATCAGGGGCTTTGCTGGACAGGGAACGAGATTAATGAGCTGCCCTGTGGTGGAGGATACTATCCTTCTCCAGGACGCATTCATAGACGCTGCTTCGTCGGTAAGGGGAAGCATCCTTCTTCCCGGGGCGGGTGTCCGCGACGGCGCCGTGGTGAGAAGCGGCGTTCTTCAGTGGAATGCCGTTGCCGACTCCATGTCATTTGTGGACAGGTCCATGGTGGGAGAGTGTTCGGTGGTTGAATCCCACGGAAAACTCACCTCATCCTTCCTGGGGGCGGACTCGGTACTGGGAGGAGGCGAGATCACCGCTTCACTCACGGGACCCTTCACCGGCATGCACCATCAGTCCCTTCTCATCGCCGCCTCCTGGCCAGGGGGAAAGGGGAATGTGGGCTATGGAGCGAATGTGGGCAGCAATCACACATCCAGGCTTCCCGATCAGGAGGTTAGACCGGGTGCCGGTCTGTTCTTCGGGCTGGGTACATCGGTGAAGTTCCCCTCCGATCTAAGCGGGAGCCCTTACTCGGTGCTCGCCACAGGGATCACCACCCTGCCCCAGAAGGTGGAGTTCCCCTTCTCTCTGATAACTTCGCCCCATACCCGGCCCCAGGGCGTGCCCGAGGGATGGAACAGGCTTCTTCCCGGCTGGATGCTGCATGCCAACCTCTATGCTGTTCTCAGGAACCAGTGGAAGTACCGGGCAAGGAAAAGATCCTTGCATACCCCTGTTGAAACCGATGTGTTCACACCCGGAGTGCTGCGCATGGTGGAGTCAGCACTGAATCGACTTGAGTCCGTTGACGACCCGGTGCCAGGAGCGGGGAAGAACTTCATCTTACCGGAGGACAGGCTGGCGGGGATCGACGCATACAGGAAGTGTATCAGGTTCTTCATCCTTCTCGAGCTGTTCGATAAAGGACGCATGACAACAGGAGAAGCCGGGGAACTCCTTGATCTGGCCTATCAGGTAAGGGAGTCGGTGCTTGGTTCCAGGGAGAAGGACTGGAGCCGGGGCAGCGCCATCATTTCAGACTACGGAGAGATACACCCCGCCATCGATCAGGACCCATTCATCGCAGAACTCATCCAGCGCATAGAATCCCTGGAGGGTCATCTCAGGAAGATAATCTAGCAGATGACTGGTCATGATCCGGAACTATTTTTATATTTGAGCACTTGTTCAAATGTAAGAACATTACCGGAGGTGCATCGTGGGTTTCATTAACGGATTCTTAGCTTCCTTCTGGGCAACGGGTGTCGCCCTTGCCCCCTCGCTTTTCCTTGGACTCCTTATAGCAGGGATCCTGCATGTTTTCATAAAGCGTGAAAGGGTTTTCAGGCATCTGGGAAAGCCCGGAATATCAAGCGTGTTCAAGGCCAGTCTCATAGGTGTTCCCCTTCCCCTGTGCTCCTGCGGTGTGCTTCCTGCCGCCCTTTCCCTGCGCAAGGACGGAGCCAGCAAGGGCGCCGCGGTGAGCTTCCTGGCCAGCACCCCGCAGACCGGGGTTGATTCCATTATCCCGACATGGGTCATCCTCGGGTGGCCGATAGCACTTGCGAAGGTCCTTGCGGCATTCCTGGCAGGCGTGGTAAGCGGATCCATAGTGGACCGACTTGAAAAGGGGAACGGCCACGACTCTGCCCCGACACGGCCTTCAGCCGGGGAAAGCGGCCCATTCCCGGTGAGGATCCTCCGGTACGCCTGGGGAACCCTCTTCAGGGACATATATCTCTGGCTCTTCATAGGAATAGGGATCTCGGCTCTCATTACCACCCTCCTTGCCCCGGGGCAGCTTGCGGAGTACGATGTCCTCAGCGGACCCCTGGGGATGCTGGCGGCCCTGGCGGTAGGCATTCCCCTCTATGTGTGCTCGGTCTCATCCATTCCCATTGCCGCAGCCCTTGTGTACGCCGGGTTTCCCGTGGGAAGCGCACTGGTGTTCCTGATGGCCGGGCCGGTAACCAACGCCGCAACCATGGGCGCTGTGAGAAAGCAGTTCGGAAAGACCTCGTTCTTAAGCTACATCATCACCGTAATACTGGTGAGCATAGCAGCAGGGTTCCTTTTGAACGGCATTCACCTGGAAGTCGAAGTACCCTTGGCCCACCACGATCACACCGGCCCTTTTGAGGCCGCTGCAGCTGCCCTGCTCTTCGCCGGTATCGCCTGGATGGGCGCGGCTTCCCTGGGAAAACGAAAGGCTGCTCCCGCTGAGGGAGAGGTCTTCTCCGTTTCGGGAATGTCCTGCGGGAACTGCGTCGCCAGGGTGGAAAGGATCATCTCCGGCACCGAGGGTGTAGCTTCCGTCTCAGTCTCGCTGAAGGAGGGCACCGCCACTGTAAAGTCCGGGGAAGGCTTCCGTAAGGAAGAAATGCTCGAGGCTCTCGAGAAAGCCGGATATCCCGCAGGACAATCGAAGGGAGGGACCTGCTGTGCCGAAGGAAAGTGTAACCTGTGACGACATTCAGGGTCTGGCTGACCTTTTCCGTCACGCCGCCGATCCCACCAGACTGAGCATCCTGCTCATGCTCCTGGACGGGGAGCTCTGCGTTTGCGCCATCGCCGACAACCTGTCAGTCTCCGTTTCAGCCGTTTCCCATCAGCTGAGGATACTAAGGTCCGGAGGGCTGGTTGCACGAAGAAGGCAGGGCAGGCATGTTTACTACAGCTTGGCGGACTCGCATGTTAAGGTGCTCATTTCCGTGGGACTGGAGCATGTGAGGGAGTAAACGGAGGTCAGCTTGGCAGAGTCAGTAACCGAAGGCAGTCTGCTGGACCTTATCCCGGCCATGATCTACTGGAAGGATGCTCAGCTGGTTACCGTGGGGGCGAACAGGGTCCTCCTCGAGGATCACGGAGTCCAGGATGCTGAGGATCTTCAAGGCGAAGGGCTCCTTCACGGACTCACCCTGGATTACGACTCAAGGGCGCTGGAAACCGGTCTCCCTGTCCTCGAGAGGGAGATATCATTCTGCCACCGGACACTTTCACTCAGCATACTTCCCCGCTGGAACACCCGGGGTGATGTAACCGGTATCGTGGGAACATGCTTCGACATAACCGAGAGCAGCAGCTTCAGGGAACGGCTCAGGCGGAGAAGGGACTTCCTGGCAGGTCTGGTGGAGGCCCTTCCAGTGGGTTTCTTCGCCAAGGATCCCTCCTCGGACTTCAGTTACAGGATATGGAACAGGAAGATGGAGGAGATCTTCGGCCATTCAGCCCATAGTGCGGTGTACTCCCGGGACTGGAAGCTCTTCGGCGCCGAGGCAGCTGACAAGATCGAAGTTCACGATCGCGAAGTGCTGG
>Ga0209408_1001646_pt1 | contig 13694 bp, 10 predicted proteins | sample AD_UKC107_MetaG_FD_184422 | JGI IMG/M metagenome (GOLD analysis project Ga0209408, IMG submission 184422) | Active sludge microbial communities of municipal wastewater-treating anaerobic digesters from Hong Kong - AD_UKC107_MetaG (SPAdes)... | ecosystem: Engineered > Bioreactor > Anaerobic >... | reverse complement strand
TATTCTAAAATCTCTGCATGACACTTACGGACTCATTGAAGAGGACTTTATCTGCGGAGAACTTGAGTTTGTACCTTCGCAGAAACCGGTGGATATCGGTCTGGACAGAGGACTTATCGGCGCCTACGGGCAGGATGACAGGGTTTGCGTTTACACGTCACTTATGGCTCTTACTGAAACAACAAAGCCTCTCCACACTGCTGTTGCTTATTTCAGTGATAAGGAGGAAACAGGATCTAGCGGAGATACCGGAGCTGAGAGTTTTGCGCTGATGAATTTTGCGCAGGAGTATGTCAGGCTGACAGGAATTAAAAAAGACGCGTGGAAACTCCTTGAAAGCTCCAAAGCCCTTTCAGCAGATGTAACTGCCGCAATGGACCCCACATTCTCATCAGTAAACGACCCGCTGAATGTGTCATATCTCGGCAAAGGTGTTTCCATTGAAAAATATGGCGGCGGAGGAGGAAAATATAACACCAACGATGCCCATGCTGAATATATGCAGTATATGAGACAACTTGCTGATAAACATAAAATACCCTGGCAGACAGGGGAGATGGGTAAACTTGATATCGGGGGAGGGGGCACAATCGCAATGTTCATGTCACGCTACGGAATGGACTGCATTGATGCAGGCCCCTGTCTCCTTGGAATGCACTCAATCTGTGAAGTTGCATCCAAGGCGGATATTTATTCTGCCTACCTGCTGTATAAGGCTTTTTTTGCGGAGTAAAACCTCACCCATGCCGCAAGGGGTTGCATTATACAGCAAAGGGTTGCAACATACAGCAAGGGGTTGCAACCCCTTGCTGTATGCGAACAAAAATTATTTCCTTGCGTTTTATCCTGTCATTGAATAAATTAAAACATATTGCTGATTATTATTGCTTTTCCGGAAAGGGTCACAATGATTTTAAACAGACGCCAGTTAATGATGCTCCCTCTTTTTATCACAATGTCCACGGCATTTGTATTCGGATTTTTGGATCACCTGTTTCCCATGAATTTTGAGCGGCTGCATATATTCCTTTTTAATCTTACCAGCGGCGGATTCACCATACTTTACCTGACAGCGGGGAAGAAAAAACCGGATCTCCGCATCTCCATTTTTTATATAATCAGTATAACATTTGCGGTTCTTGCTTTTTTCAAACTTTATCTGCTTGCGGCAATCTGCGGTGTTATTCTCGCGATTATTGTTGAAACATACAGGAGACAGAGATTTTCTTTTTTCCCCTGGATGTTTTTCAGGGTGGGAGATTCTGCTTCAGTAAAATTTCATCACGCGTCACTCCTCTGCCTGGTTATCGCACTCCTTATGTCATCGTTTGTAATTATAAACGACGTATATCTGAAGCTTTTCTATTTTGAAAAACTGACACTTGATGTATTCTTCCTCGGTTTTTCATTTCCGGTTTCTCTTATCACCATGTCAATAATCTTCGGAATTATTGAAAGCGATGGAGTTAAATGGCTCCCTGCAGCGGAACATGCTTTTTTCTGGCTAATCTGCGGAGGGGTAATAATCTTCTTCGTTTTTATAATAATGAAATCTTTTGCCGGTGAAGTATTTATCTCCGTTACCCTCTGTCTGACAGTTGCGGCAATATTCATGGTTTTTTTCAGATACGGCAGAAGCATACAGCAGAAATATTTTCTGGTATCAGGTATATATTTTCTGATGGCAACCGCTGTTACAGGTATTCTATATATACTGATGAAACACTTCATGTATGATGAATTTTACGGAAAACTTGTTCTTAAAATGCACGCATTCTACTCGTTATACGGATGGAATCTTACAGGGATGATGGTAATTACGAGATGGGAGGATTTCCCCATTGCGCTTAATACGAGAAAAGCTATATATTTCCACTGGGGAGTTATCCTTGTGCTGGCTCCGCTTGCTAAATTCTACCCTTACCTGACACTCCCGGCCATTATTTCTTATCTCGGATTTCTCGGGGTCTTCTTTTTTTCAGGGATCCGGGCTAAAAAGGTATAGATGCAGATAGAGTTATCTCCTCTGAGCCATCTATACCCGGATTGATACCAACAGTAAAATCGGGATAATTTCCCGCTGAACCGACTTCAGTCCTGTAAACCCTGTATGACGGGGATACAACATAAGAAAGGGCAACTTCAGCAGCTTTCAGAAACAGCAGGCCGCCGGCAGCAGCTTTACCCGAAGTCTTATCCCATTGATAGACTGAATATCCTGCAATGGACATCTCCGAAAGATAAAAGCACCACCCCTCAAGCCTGCGCCCCTTGTAGAACATACCTCCGCCTGGGATAAAAACTGCAACAGCAGCTGCTGTTGCATCGTGATCCTCGAACAACGGAGGAAGGAGAGATTTCCTGTGATACTGGTATGCAAGCTGATTATAAAATGAAACTGAAAACGTGAGAGGGAGAGTCCCCCAGAGAAAATACTGGAGCCTCTGATCGCGTTTATCCTTCTCTGCATCCATTATCCACGGGAAAAAATTTATATCAAAGCTGTTCATCATTGAAGGGAGGGAAAGGTGTAAAGCCGTAATGGCCCCCGTTGCGAAGATTCCATACATGTCAGGCTCACCCTTTTCTATACCCATATATTGCACTGAAAGAAATGAACCATATCCCGGAAGACAGAAACTTGCCCCCTGATTAATCACACAGGTGCCTATAATTGATTCCCTGGCACTGCCTCTCCTTTTGTTGAGAGCTGCATCTGTGCCGTAAAAACGGGCGGTATTCTCATCGATTTCACGGTTCAGTTGTTTTACATACTTTTCCGTATCAGGATAAATCTCTATTTCAATTATATCCCCCTGATCAGCAGCTGCTCCATCTGCCGAAGAGGAAAACCTCTCCACTGTTAAAATCTCCACATAACCTGCTGATGTACGGTAATGCCCGGGAGCGAGTCCATGCCACTGGCCTGCACTAAGTTTTACAATCCCCTCGGCTTTATCAGTAACCCGGCATTTCAGTTTTAAACTGCTCAGGCGCAGAGCAATTTCACGCGCGCATTTAGCTGCAATATCTGCAGGGATTCTCGCGTAAATTTTATTTTCATACCTGACATCGCTGTATAATCCATCAAGAGGCTCCAGACTGACAGTAAGCCTGAATAAACCGTTTTCTACAGAAAGATCAAGCACGCATAACAGTTCAGCGCCGGCCGCTGCTCCCGCCTTTCTGTAAAGCTCCATCCTGTCCTTTCCGTCACTCTTTCTAAGGGCCTCTTCCGTTCTGTTATGCGGCAGAGGGTAAAACCTTTTCGAAACATTAAAAGCTTCACCCGCCATAAACTCGCAGGTTTTTAAAATCTCATCATGCTGCATATCACCCGTGAAAACAGGAAATACAGCAACTTCAGAGGAATCCCACTCAGATGCATAGAGCCCGACATGAAAACAGGCCATTAATAATATGACTATAAAGAGTCTTATTTTCGGCATTTATACTCTTTTCCTGATAAACTGAATATTTTTGTTAACTTTATCTTTCACGGCAGCACTCTCAGGCTTTTTTTCTTGAAAAATTAAGCACCATCGATTCTTATAAATGTGTGTAGCATCTATTCCTAAGAAAATCCGGTTATTTAATATATATGCACAGATTATATAAAATTATAGCAGCTTTAATTATATTTCTTATACCGGCAGCTGATTCTATGCCAGCCGGAAACTATTATAAAGATATAACCATCACTGCTTCAGCGGGCCCTTCCTATATTTCAGGCTTTTACGAAGACTATCTTCATGATGGTATGACCTATGGAATTGGCGCATTCTACAATCTCCCTTTTCTGAATAGCAACACATATTTTACAGGGGGCCTCTCTTTTTCATCTTACGAGATGCTGGTTAACAGCGATTCGACTATGCAGCAGTATGATATATATGCCGGAGGAATGTTTGCTTATCCCCTGATGTCCTATATATTTATTAATACGGGGATCACCCTGCGCGGGATATATTCAATGCTTGATACTGACAATACAAAAAGACACGAAACAACATTTAAACCGGGATATTCAGTTTTTATCGGCGGCATGGCGTACTTAGGACGCGGCGTGGGGCTCTTCATAAATGCCGAGTACGAAATAACTGAGATTTCATCTGAAAAATTTAAAACAGCGGAATTAAAGGGGGGCCTTACATATAACTTCGGTGATTACAGGGAGGATATCGAAAGCCGGCTTAATGCAGATAAAAAGATCTCTCTATTCGACCAGGGGATCAAAGAATTCCGTAATAAAAATTTTAATGAAGCTAAAAAATTATTTTCAGATCTTTACCAGATGGACAGCGAATACCCCGGACTTAACTATTACCTCCAGAGGGTGCGGGAGGTTGAGGAAAACAAGAAAAACGCAGAGTATTATTTATCTCAGAAAAACAGCCTTAAGGCTATTCCATACCTGACTAACTGTTCTCCATACATTAAGGACTGTGAACTTAAACTGCTCCAGCAGAGGAAAATTCTAATGTCAAATGTTGCGTCATGGGAGAAAGAGGGGATAATATTTTACGATAACAGGCGATATAAAGAATGCATATCAGTAATGGAAAAGATACTGCTTGTTGACCCGGAAAATAAAAATGCAAATATCTACCTCCCCAGGGCGGTAAAAAGGAACAGGGCCATTGAATCCCTGCAGAGTGAATAATTATGAGCATCAAGAAAAAACTAATCCTCGCATTTATACTATTTACCTCTCTTGCAATCATACCTTTATCCTCTCTGCTTATTAAGAACATGGAGAGAAACGCGATAATTTTTCTTCAGAATCAGTCAAGGATATATGCAAATATTTTATCCAAGGCTGTTGTCAACAGTCTCATGATGAACGGCGGGGATATCCAGGCTGCCGGTGTTGACATCAAGGATATGATATCTATCTTTGAGCCCCTTAAAAATCACGGACTTGTTTATGCTGACGCTGTTCTTCTCTCTCCAAATGAGAAAAAAAACGGCACAATAATATCATCACTTGTAATTGATCAATCTGATGATATTTCAAACCGCTATTCAGTAAAACCGGATAGCAATAAAATTCAGAATATACTTTATTATGACGGCAGTTTCAGGGAATTTTCGGACGATCATGCCTATTACGAGTTTGTAAAAAGCGGCAGCCTTCCCGGAAGCCCTCCATTCTGCTTTGTGCGGATTCTCATCAGCAAGGATGTTGCTCTGGCTGACATTACAAAGCTTAAATACTACATGTTCAGCGCGTCCGGTTTTCTGTTGCTGCTTGTCCTTGCGGTGGCTTTTTTCCTGGGTGGATACATTTCATCACCAATTCTCCACCTGACTGAAAGAGCAAAAAAAATCGAATCCGGGGATTACAGCAGGGACCTGACAATCAGATCAAAGGATGAAATCGGGAAGCTGGCAGATACATTCAACAGCATGGCGTCAATGATTGAGCAGAAAATAAATGAACTGGAAAAAGCCAATGTAGAACTTCAGACAATGGACAGGCTGAAGGATGAATTCCTGGCTAACACATCCCATGAGCTGAAAACTCCAATACATGGAATAATCGGCCTTACCGAATCTCTCCTTGATGGTACCTGCGGCATACTGAATGATAATTCCAGAAATATACTGGCAATGATAGCAAAAAGCAGCAAACGATTAGCGAACCTCGTTGACGATATACTTGATTTCTCGAGACTGAAAAACAGCGACATTAATCTTGATTTAAAAAATATAGACCTCCGTTCAATGGCGGATGCGGTTTTAACCATACTATCCCCCCTCCGTTCAGGCAAAGATATAAAAATATTAAATGAAATTGCCGACAACGCGAGATTCGTTAAAGGTGACGAGAACCGGATTGAACAGATACTTATTAATATAATCGGTAACGCGATTAAATTCACAGAAAGCGGATTTATAAAAATCACTTCAGAAACCTCTTCCAACAACCGTATAACAGTAAGTATATCTGATACGGGAATAGGTATAGATGAAGATATGCATGAAGCCATCTTTGAATCATTTGTACAGTCTGACGGTTCAATATCAAGAAAATATGGCGGCACAGGCCTTGGACTTGCGATTACGAAAGATCTTGTAATGCTCCATGGCGGAGAAATACATGTTGAATCAAAACCGGGTAAAGGTTCAAAATTTTTCTTTACTCTCCCTGAAGGGGAAAAAGCCGGAACAGTTACGTACATAGTTCCCGCTGCTGACATTTCAAACCGCTTTTCAAAGGAACTCCCGCTTATCAGTTCAGATACCGGCATTGAATTTTCCGGTTCAAGAATACTTGTGGTTGACGATGAACCTGTAAACCTTCAGATACTTATTAATCAGCTGACAAAAGAAAAATACTCTGTTCAATTTCTGACAAACGGTGAAGAGGCAATCTCAGCAATTGAATCAGGGGAGGATTTCGACCTCGTACTCCTTGACGTAATGATGCCTGTAATCTCCGGCTTCGATGTCTGCAAAAAAATCAGAGAAAAATACAGTGCCCATGAACTTCCGGTTGTTCTCCTTACAGCTAAAAATACAAAGGAGGATATTATCGCGGGAATTTCAATGGGCGCCAATGATTACATCACCAAGCCCTTTGATAAAGAGGAGCTTCTCGCCCGTGTGAAAAACTATATATCTCTGAAAAAAGCTGCTGAAGAACAGAAAAAATTTATAGCTGTAAAACAGGAGCTTGAGATAGCGAGGAACATCCAGCTTTCGATTCTTCCTGGTACGCTTCCGCAGATGGATCGAATTTCCATTAAAGCTAAATATGAACCGATGATGGAGGTAGGTGGTGACTTCTATGATTTTCTCCAGATAGATGAACACAGGATCGGGATACTGATTGCTGATGTAACCGGACATGGAGTTGCCGCAGCACTCATAAGCTCCATGGTAAAAATCGCTTTCTACATGTCACACGACAGGGTTGACGATCCGGCAGCACTGCTTTCAAAAATCAACTCATCGCTCTTTGAACATATATATGGAAGGTTCATCACTGCATTTTATATTTTTATTGATACAAAAGAGATGAAAGCGGTATTTTCAAATGCTGCACACTGGCCCATTTACATTCAGAACAGACACACCGGGGAGATCTCAGAACATACAATCAGGGGCCGCCTTATAGGTATAAATAGGGAGGAGAACTACCGCAATCATTCAGTAAATCTTAAAAATGGCGACAGGCTGATTCTATACACTGACGGGCTTATTGAGGAGAGAGACAAAACAGGGGAACTGCTGGGTGAAGATCGTTTTATGGAGATGATAACTGAAAATACAGGGAAACAGCCGTCCCGTCTTATTGACGAAATATTCATGAATCTTTACAACTGGTCCGGCAGCTTCAACAGTGAAGGGCTGGAAGACGATGCCACTATGATTGTTGTAGATATAGATTAGAGTTTAAGTTCAATCAGCATCGGCTGATAAATCATCGGATCTATATATATAATAAAAATTCTTCCATCTTCAGAAAATATCTCTTTCCCTGAATAGGGCCACATAGGGGCCCCCTCTTTTTTTTCCGGCTTATAAACTGTAACCAGTTTCGCTTCTTTTATATTTTCAAAACCTGTAAATGTTGCTGTTTTAATTTCTCCGGTAAAAATTTTTGAATATATTAATACATATTTCTTCAAACTGCTGTTATATGAGATAGAACACTCTCCCGAAACATCCCCGAAAAACTCGCCTGCTGAATCAATATCATTCACCCATTTCCCGTTTTCTGTGATAAATTCATAGGAGCCTGTATCCTCGATTTTATCCTCCCGGACCCTTGCAAAAGAGAGGGGAAACCTGTCACCCTTTTTAAAATGCCCCGCAAGGTAAACATACCCGTCTTTTTTCATTACAGAAGCACCGTAAGCAGGGTACTCCCCCTTGAACATAGGCCCCAGCCGTTTGAACCTCACGTGATCCCCAGGTTTCCACCCTTCCGGGATATACCAGACTGCAAGGCCAGAATAGAGAACTTTAAAATCAAGAAACTTTGTATAATCCGGAACAAATATGTGAAGATAATAAACATAAACTCTGTTACCTATTCTCACTCCGTCAAGAGCCCAGAACCTGTGATAAAGCGGATCCTCTCCGCTCCTGTTTTTAATAAATTGTGTTGGCCTGCCGTCTTCTGTTAAATATGAAAGTTTAATATTTTTAAAATTTGCCGGTGTTATTTTTTCACTCCACGCAAGAGAATTGGAGATCATACCCTCTGTCACAGTATCATTTTCAAGGGATGAAACAGGGCCTTTTCCGGTTTTCCATTTGCCGAGTATCGTATCAGCAAAAGTCCAGAGTGTAAGGGTATCGTCAAACTGTATTGAACAGACACCATCCTGACCGAGTACATATTCATGCCTGGAGGGGGCAAATATTCCATGTTCAATTACAGAAGGTCCGGTTAAACATCCGGAGATTATTACAATGAAGAGAATAGATGGTAAGATTATTTTTTTATTCAGTATTTTCATACTGATATTATCGGCAGGGATCAGGGTCCGGCTACACAGCGGACTGATTTATATTTTGTAGCAACATCCCATTGGGTGATTCCAGTATAAAAATTAATTGCCCAGGCTAAAGCTGAATTTGAAATATACGTTGTTGAAGTCCAGTAGTGCTGATAGCATGTATCATAATAACAATACACTGTGGTACCAAAAAAATTTAAATAATCATTATCAATATCTTTACCGGTAACAGCATTCGGAAAAACCTCTTCAACAACCTGACTGTAGTTCGACGCATTTGTCGGTTTATGATGATAAAAAATTATACTCTGGAGTTCTCTTATGTCAGGGAGCCTCCAATCAGACCTCCCATCATACACCAGATTTGAACATGCCTCTTTTGCCTCTGCCCATGTGTACAGTTTCTTGTCACCTTTACAGTTAAAATCATACATCGGTTTATTATCTGATGACAAAGGGCATCTTGTCCAAATAAGATTTGTACTTTTATCAAGAACAGACCCCCTTGAAAGAACTCTATAAATTTTTTCACCAACCAGAGGAATCGTTATAAATAGAATCAACAGAGTCAATATCCTTTTCAAAATGGATCCTCAATCCCACCTCTAACACATCTGACATACTGTTTCTCAAAATTCAGATCGGTTTTCAGCTTTTTTCTAAAATCAACTATATTAGTAAAAGAAGGAGACTGTGCATTTGATGAATTAAAAAAAACAATCCATCCGTAATCAATCGTTTCAAAATAATCACCAATGAAAAGCTTCGATGTGAATGTCCAGTATCCTTCATTTGTATTACTTATTGTATTGGGGAAAACACTCGCATCAATAGCCGGATCCTCATTATTATAATTGATAATACTAATCAGTTCCGGAACTCTCGGGAGTCTCCAGTTTGTATATCCTGCATATCCGGTTCCGCCATTCATTTCATTCATTTTTTTCTTACAAAATTCCGCAGCATAAATCCATTCCATTGGTGTATGCGACTCCGAACAAATAGCTGTTGTATCAATATTATCTTTATCAATTGCGGTGCACCGAGACCACATCAACCCGGTTTTTTTATCAAGAACAACATTATCTACTCCATCGGCTGCAGGATTAGGATTGCCAGTCATTGGATCCGGATTTATAGTATAACCTCCGCTTGTATCAACACCTGGTATATCAAAATATGTTGTTCTAAGTGCAGCATCATCATCATTCAGCACAACATCAAAAGGGGCAATAAAGTCCTCCTCCTCATTCATAGCTTCAAGGAACCTGTCGTCATAACACCCCGAAAGGAAGATCATCGCAGGTAAAAATAGAAGAAGAAAAAATATAATTCTAAAAAAAGCCATCACAGTCCTTAATAAAAAAAGTAGCACACATATGCAAATCTATTCAACTATCAGGAATTGTCAATATTAATCGCAAAACAGAGGTTAAATGGAGCAAAGCAGCGCGGGAGATTACAATAATGAAGTATTAATTTTAATTTTTAATGTAAAAATTAAAAAAATACGGCACAACAAGCAAGGGGTTGCAACCCCTTGCTTGTTGTTACAGCCTGCAGTTCACAATCTCAGTCTCAATTATGGCATTGGCGCCGATTCCCTCAAGCCTGTCCATCACCTGGACAACTTCCGATTTTTTTACCATCACCTTGATGGAATACCACTCTTTAAGATCGAGTTTGGAAATCGTGGGTGATTCAAAACCCGGGGTGATCTTTTCAGCCTCTTTCAGTCTGCTTTCATGAATATTGTACTCAAGCATGCTGTACTGGTTGGCCACAAGGACACCTTCAATACGCCTCCTTATGCGGACAACCCTCTCATCATTCTCCATCTTTTTTGATGAAATGAGAGTTGTTTCATACGAACCTATTTCACTGAAAACCTTCAAATTATTATCGCGAAGACTGTCGCCTGTTTCGACAATATCAACAATGGCATGGGCAAGATTCAGGGCAATCATAATCTCCACAGAACCGTTCATCTCAATGCATTGAACATCAACCCCGTTTCTTTTAAAATAATCGTGTGTCATCACAGGGAATGAGGTTGCTATATTCATCCCTTTCAGTGATTCAAGTGCGCTATCCTTCCACTCATCCTTAACGGCAACACAGAGCCTGCACTGGCCGTAGCCAAGCGACATAAGCTGAATAACATCAGATGCACGCCTCTCCGCAATCAGGTCGTTCCCTGTTATACCCAGGTCTACAACTCCGTTCTGAACAAGCACAGGTATATCATCAGCCCTGATAAAAATAAAGACTATATCATAATTGGTGCATGTGGCGTAGAGGTTTCTACCCTGGGCCCTGAACTTGAATCCGGCTTTTTTAAGAAGCTCAATCGTGGGCTCCATGAGCCTTCCCTTTGAGGGAATGGCAAATTTTATTCTGCTTGTTTCACTTAGATTCATTCTCTGTTCTCCCCGCTTTTTCTACCAGCCCGCTGGTGCCGAACCTTCTTTCAAGTTCAGCACGTATATCATCAAGTTTAATTTCTTTGTAGGATGCAAGAACCAGTGTATGGAACAGCAGGTCGCATATCTCGTATACCAGGTGGCCTTTATCCTCTTCAAGGGCAGCCTCGCAGACCTCCCCCGCCTCCTCTGTAATCTTGCTGTTTATCTTTTCTGTCCCTTTATGCATAAGTTTCGCTACATAGGACTTTTCAGGAGAACTCTTCTTTCTCTCCTCAATTACATCAAATAGGCTGCTGAAAATATCACTGTTCATATTTATATCCCTGAGGGACGAGAATAAATTTATTCAGATTTTAGTCAAGATTTAATACGTTGCAGAAAAGGAATCACTTCCTGTTTCTGTCCCATTTGGAGAGGATTGTGTCAGGATCGATATCTGCGATAGATTGAAATATATAATCAGGCTGGTAAGGGGATCTCCTTAAATCCTCCGGGGATGTTACGCCGGACATTACAAGACAGCAGGTCATCCCTGCCTCAAGCCCGCCGACAATATCCGTATCCATTCTGTCCCCTATCATGAAAGAGTTTCTTGTATGGACTTTAAGTTTTTTACGCGCCCAGTACATCATTACAGGATTGGGTTTCCCGAGAAAATACGGAGTAACTCCGGTTACCCTTTCAATGGGCGCGACAAGGGCGCCGCATGCCGGCACCGGCCCCCGGGGAGTGGGCCCTGTTATATCCGGATTAGTTGCAAGAAACTTCGCCCCCTCCTCAATCAGAAGCGTTGCCTCTGTTATCCGGCCGTAATCATACTCCTCTGTTTCACCTACGATTACGTAATCAGGATTCTTTGTTGTAAGCCTGACCCCCACTTTCTCCAGTTCACACTTAAGCCCTCTCCCCCCGATAACATAGGCTGTTGCATTGGGCATCTGGTGTTTAATAAAACTGGCGGTTGCCATGGCTGAAGTATAAAAATTTTCCGCATCAACTTCAATTCCCATCTCCGCCAGTTTATTTCTTAATTCTCCTGCTGTAAAATACGAGTTATTGGTCAGGAAAAGAAACCTGTGTTTTCTTTTTATCAGTTTATCAACAAATTCTTTGGCTCCGGGGATCAGCGTAAAACCTTTATTTATCACACCATCCATATCAATGAAAAAAGCCTTAAGGTTGCTCAGTTCATCAAATATATTCAGTCTCTCTTTAAGCATTATTTACCTTTTTTCTTAATAAATTTTCCCGCGTAATTAATCCCTTCTATAACATTTCTTACTGAATAAATGTCCCTTACGCATGCGGGAGTTTCAAACCCCTCTCCCGGCGGAATTATCGCAAGATAAGGAATTGAGCTGCTCCCCATACCCCGCATCAGAGTTTCAGCTTCGGGATGGGGCACTGTTATGTCCGCTACCATAAAATCTATATCATCTCTTGAAAAAAGTCGAAGAATTCTCTCATCTTCCAGAACCGTTTTTTCAACAAGCTTGCAGTTGGGGCACCAGTCAGCAGTAAAATCAATTACTGAGATTATCCCTTTATCCCTGTTCGCGAGAACCCTCTCCATTGAAAACGGGATCTTCTCTGATGCATCAGCTTTCTTCTGTATATAATTGAAGGAGACAAAATAACCCCCCGCAAGAATAACAACAAGCATAACCTCGGAGACAACCCTTGAAAGTCTGCTCCTGTCAAGGCTCCCGAATCTTCCATACTGCCAGAAACCAAGGGCAACAAAAAAGAGAAAGAGCACCAGGTTCATCCTGAATGAAAGATCAGATACCCAGACAAGATACAGCGCGGTGAGCATAAGAAGAAAACCCATCACCTCCTCAAAAACCTCGGTCCATTCACCGGGTTTAGGTATATATTTTATAAGTGCCGGCCGCGCTGTGAGTATTACATAAGGGAGGGCCATGCCGACACCTATTGAAAAGAATACCGCGAATATTTCAACCGGAGGTCTCTGAAGTACCCAGGCAAGCGTTCCGCCAAGCAGCGGCCCGCTGCATGGAGTGGCAAGCAGAGTCGCCACTCCACCTTTAATAAAAGCATCGGGATATATGTTTCTCCTTTTTGAGATCAGCTTCCCTGTAAATGCGGGGGTATTAATGATATATACATTAAACATGGAGAGTGCCATGGCAAAGACAAAGGCTGCCATAAACACAATAAACAGCCTGTTCTGAAAAAGCTCCCCCCACTTATATCCCCAGAAGGCAGCCAGTGTTGCAAGTACAAGAAAACTTGTAATTATACCCGCCGAAAAAAGAAGTCCCTGAATAAGCATAACTTTTCTGCTCTTATGAGCATTTTCCATGAAAGAGAGTATTTTAAGGCTCACCACAGGGAGCACGCAGGGCATAAAGTTCAGGATAAAACCTGCCAGTATCCCTAACAGTATCGCTTCAATAAGTCCTGAAACCCCGCGCTCAGGGCAGACCGGGGAGAACCTGAAGCTTTTTATAAGGGCAACCATCTTACCGCTTTCAACAATTTTCTTAGCGTCAGTAGTTTCAAATACCGGGCTCCCTTCCGGCATGGAGAGGAACTCCTTCATCGCCGGTTCCTGTGACAGATCCTGCGGGCTTCCGGCAGCTGCCACTTTAACAGGGATTATTATTGATTTTTCAAAGGGTGTGCAGGCACCGTATCCGCACATCAGGGCTTTCACCTTCAGCTTCACCTTATATGTTCCGGTTTTAACTCTATCTGAGGGAATAAAGCTTATTCCTATTTTTGTCTTTTTCTTATAAATGTTAACATCAGCTGTATCACCTTCCGCCCT
>Ga0209408_1001640_pt1 | contig 13738 bp, 14 predicted proteins | sample AD_UKC107_MetaG_FD_184422 | JGI IMG/M metagenome (GOLD analysis project Ga0209408, IMG submission 184422) | Active sludge microbial communities of municipal wastewater-treating anaerobic digesters from Hong Kong - AD_UKC107_MetaG (SPAdes)... | ecosystem: Engineered > Bioreactor > Anaerobic >... | reverse complement strand
TGCCGGAATATTTTTTTTACTAAAGCATACGTTAAATCCTGTAAAACAAGAGAGTTCAAACTATGAAATTAAAAGATAAAGTAGCAATTGTAACAGGTGCCGGAAGCGGTATAGGTCGTGAAATAGCAAGGGAGTTTGCCCGCGAAGGTGCAAAGGTTGTTGTATCGGATTTTCTGAAGGAGACAGGTGAAGAAACTGCAGCTATAATAAAAAAAAGAACGGGGCTGCAGTATTTATCCAGTCAGATGCATCAAAGGAGACTGATGTTGAAAACCTTGTAAATAAATCTGTCTCTGAATTCGGCAGGATCGATATACTCGTAAATAATGCCGGGATTAGTGGATCGCTGTCATCACTGAGTGACATCACTGTTGAAGAGTGGGACCGTGTAATGGAGGTAAACCTCAAAGGGCCTTTTATCGCATCAAAAAAAGCCCTGCCTCATATGATAAAAAACGGCAAAGGTAATATAATAAATGTAGCATCAATGGCATCTTTCGCAGCAGGGAGGGGCGGTGTTGCCTATACTGCAGCAAAGCACGGGCTTATTGGGCTCACAAGGCAGATTTCATTCATGCATGGAGCGCAGGGAATCAGGGTGAACGCAATATGCCCCGGGCCTATTGAAACACCAATGATTAAGCCGGTTCTTGATATGCCTCAGCATCCTCTGAATATAAAGATAAAGATGTCTCCCGCAGGGAGGCCCGGTAAATCTGAAGAGGTGGCAAAGCTTGCCCTGTTTCTGGCGTCTGATGATTCATCGTTTATTCATGGCGCGGCATACCAGATTGACGGAGGATATACAATTTTTTAGTATTCATAAATGTTTAAACCGGATCTTCCTGACTCCGGTTATTGGGAGCCGGTCATTTGACTGGCTCTTTTTTTTGCCGTTTAACAGGGAATTAATTATTATTATAACAGTCAGTTCAGGAGGCGCGGCATGATATTAAACAACATCCAGGTTTTCAGCGCCATGGCAAGAAATTATCATTCTGCTGCTATGAACAGGAGTATGATCGGGTATACTTTAAAAAATGAATTCGGCCCGTTCACACAGCGGGAGTTTGACCAGTATGCTGCTGCAACAAATGATGACCTGTCCAAATATTCCTCTCCTGATGCCCCTGCTCCCCCGTTCTTTTTTTCAAAAGAGCTTTACCCTATGTTTAAAAAAATAATTACACATAAAGAACTTAATCTGGATCTTCTCAGGATGGTACATGCCTATCAGGGGTTGAACTGCTTCGGCCATATCTCCAAAGGTGATTATATAAACGTGCATATGTCAATTGATGATATAACAGAAACAGCCGCAGGTGAGATTCTTCGTATTGCTACAAGGGGTTACAGAGAGGGTGATATTCTTTTTGAAGGTGACACCGGTTTTATAGTAAGAAGAAGAAGGCATAATAATGGAAAGCGTAATGGAATTAGAATTGTTGATAAACATGAAATTGATGATGCTGAAAAAGAGATAGAGATTCCTGTCCCTACACGTAAAGGGCAGGAGAAAGAATATTCAAAAATTTCAAATGATACAAACCCTATACACACAAGCAGATTCTTTGCTAAAATTGCAGGTTTACCGGGTACTATTATGCATGGAGTTTGTGTAATGGCTATATGTACAAATACATTTATTGACTCTTTTGCGGGAAAGGACAACAGAAAGCTGAGATCTGTGTCCGGAAGATTCACTTATCCGGTGTACCCGGGTGATACACTCACCATTATCGGGTCCCGCGGCAGGAGAGGGAAACTCCACGAAATTAATTTTAATCTATATTCATCTAAAGGAAAAGCTGTGATAAAAAAAGGGCATTTTGTATATTCAGAATAGGATTTTTCTATCTTTCAACAAGGGAGAGATAGTTATTAAAACACATTTTTTCAATGTCCAGGAGATTTCTATAGGCATCAGTGAAATCCTCCGCTCCTGCTGTAAAAAGTCCGTGCCCCCAGACAATGACGCCTCTACCCTTCATTGCGGCAGGAACAGTACGTGAAAGTGAATCCGGTCCTGTTCCGATCTCGCCGGGTACAACAGGGACATCTTCTATGAATCTTCTGCGGGAGCATTTTATGTGACATTGTCCCCTGTTCGCACAGGATAAATCATCACATAACATGGATAGGGTCACTGAAAATTTAGGGTGACCATGCAGTATACTCTTTCTCTCTGTCATGCTGTAAAGTGCCTTGTGCGCTGAGAGTTCACTTGAAGCAGTGATGGCATTGGTTGTGCTGTTGTCAATGGGACAGGGGTCTATACAACCTGCAAGTTCATCAAGGGAACTCCCGGTCTGGCTGATGTAGATGATATCTCCGTATCTCACAGAAATATTCCCGAAGAAAGAATCCACCATCCCGGACTCAACAGTGAGCCTCCCTGTTTCAATAATGGAATTGATTACATCTTCAGATGAACTGAATGGAGCTTTAATCACAGGAGAAGATGCGGTTGAGGAAAGGGATTCTTTGTACCATTGAACCGCTTTTTTAAAAACCGGATCCGGATCGCCCTTCATCGGAATAATCCCTTTAGCATGATAATAATAATCAGCCATGAATTTGACGAAGGATGAAAAGCAGATTGAGCTGTATGTCACAAATGCCTGCTCGGGGCTCACTGTTCCGTAAGTTACTATACCGCAGCCGGGGATAATAATGCCTTTCCGCTGCATCAGGGCTTTAAGGATCTCTGAGGCACTGAAGTTTTGCGTAACAGGGATGTCATGCAGGAATGTCCGTGTTTCAGTATCATCAGGTCTTATTCTTCCATTTGTATCAGTGCTGTATTCAGCAAGGTAATCGAGAATAGATCTGTAAGGTTCAGCTGCAGGTGAGAATAGGATGCTGTTGATGCTGAGTCTTTGCATTACACTATCAAGTATCTGAACCTCATCTCCGCCGGAATTCCACGTGGTGATATCATCCAGGATTCCGAATACAGGTTTACCTTTCTCACAGATTTTCTGTGAAACAAGCTTGCGGGAATATTTATTTATAAGTCGTTCCATTCAAGCCCCAGTTCAATACATTTTTCTTTAAGGGGGCGGCCTTCCGGATTAAGTCCTCTTATCCTGTAATACCTTGCCCGGGCGTTAAGGAATTCATCTTTAGGTACAGGGGGGAGCGTTATTCCGTCCCCGGAACTCCCCGGCTCATTGAAAAATCTGGCAGGGAGATTGTCATCATGAAAAGTTAATCCTCGAATCCCGTTCATCATCCGTTCATTGTAAAAAGCTCGCTCTCCCGCAATGAGCAGATCCTGTCCCGTAAAGCCTGAACCTGTTACAGCGTTAAAAACCTTTGTATATTCCTCAATTGTTGCAGCAATAAAGATAAACCTGCATACTGTAAGAGAATCGATAACAGCATTAAGATCTTCAGCAAGCTTGTTTATGCGTGCTTTACCGCTGAATGAAAACCTGTCAGTGGCGGCCGGTTTTCGCAGTATTTCGTGTGAAACAGGGTAGGCCTGATGATGGCACCCTCCGCGTGTTGATGTTGCATAAGCTAAAGCGATCCCATAGGCTCCCCGTGGATCATATGCCGGAAGTTCAAGCCCCTTTACAGAGATTGATGCTTCAGGCTTTCCAAGGCTTTCTGCGATTTTTTTTGAACCAAGCTTCAGGAGGTTCCCTTCACCTTTTGAATATGCTGTGTCAGTCAGAAGCCGGGAAAGGTCAATATCCCGGATATCAAGATTGTTAATTTCCATATAACAGGCAAAAGATGAGGCTGCGCTCACGGGGTCCATGCCGGTTTCACTACAGATTTTGTTTGCCTCCATAACAATATCAATATCGTTGTTGCCTATGAGTGCTGTGAAGTGCGACATGGCTTCAAATTCAGGGACAGCCCTGCCGTCTTCACTGATTTGCCGGCAGAGTATATGGCATCCGCTGCACCCCGTTTTTACAGGGTTGTATCTTTTTTTGTAATGCCACGCGTTTAGGTTACCGGCGGAGGGGAATACTGTTTTACGGAAGTTATCAGAGGGGAGCATCCTCCTGCTGCAAATCAGATCGTATAATGCCCCTGTGCCGAATTCCGAAAACCCCAGTTCTCCAGTAAGTGCAGGGGATGCAGAGATCAGTCTCATGATATCACCCCTCGCTGAACCGAGATCCCTGCTGTTATGAACAGCCGTTGAGCCTGAACCTTTGACGTGTATAAACTTTAATCCTTTGGCATGCATAACAAGCCCGAGCCCGCATCTGCCAGGGGAGTAGTCCCCGGTAAAACCGATTGAAGAGAAAAGCACACCGTTCTCCGCTGCAGGTCCGGCTGCAGCTCCCCCTCCATCTGCCGGGAGCGCGCTGAATATCGCGGGAATAGATCTGCCGCGCATCTGCTCTGCTTCAGTAAATTCAATGTTTTTATCATTAATCCTGATGCCGCAGAGAGTTTCCGATCTCCCCGTAATTATAATTCCATCCCACCCCGCAAGTTTAAGTTCTGTGCCGAAATTACCCCCTGCGTAAGTGTGGCTGACAGTCCCTGTAAGGGGGGATATAGACATAACTGCCATTATTCCTGAGGAGGGTGATGATGTCCCGGTGAGGGGGCCTGTGAAAAAGAGGAGGGGCGTTTCAGGTGAATCCCACGACAGATGGCAGTATGGGCGGAGATAGTGGCCTGCAAGTCCTCGCCCCCCGATAAATTTTTTATATATTGTAAATCCCGGATTTATTTCTTCATATTTTTTACTGCTGAGGTCAATTTTAAGAACCCGGCCTGCCCATCCGAAATACTGATTCATTTTTAATTATGCAGTCCTGCTGTATTTACGCCGTATTTCGGAATATTCACCGGTTTTTTTGGAAGAGTAGATGCAATACCTGTTTTTCCCGAGAAACTTCGCTTCGTACAATGCATCGTCACTCTGTTTCTGGATTTTTCTGTATTTTTTTTCAAGTTCCTCCATGTTTACCAGCCCGCTGATTTTAAGTTTCATTGAACTGATCCCGGCACTCAGGGTTGTCCGGATGTCATTATCCGTGTCATGGGAGAATGATAGAGCCGATGCTTCAGTAAGGATTTTCCCGGTATACTGTATTGCCCCTTCGGTGGTTGTTGAGGGGAGAAGTACATCAATCTCCTCTCCCCCGAAACGTATTACATAGTCAGTGGGCCTTGAATTTTTTTTAATTAAACTGCAGATTCTGATAAGCACCTCATCACCAAGGTCGTGACCGTACATGTTATTGAACCGGGAAAAATTATCGATATCGAATCTCACGAAGCTCACTTCAAGCCACGTCTGGTTCATGTTATTCATCAGACGGGATGCAGTTTTAATAATATCTGAGAGATAATTATGGTTATGCCTTAGAAGCCCGGTTTTAGGATCAATATTAATTATCTCCCCGAGACGTCTGTTCATTTCCAGAAGGGAGAAAAATTCAAGATCATTTTTCCATAACTCTTCTATAATTGCGTCGTCGATGGCATCCTTTTCAAGAAGGTGGGCCATAATCCGCAATGTCCTTATCTGGTATGTGTTTAGATCTGAAGGCATTATCAGTATACCGGAATTTTGTAGCAAAATAATACGACATAATTGAGCTAAGTCAATAAAAAATATTCTTAACAGTATAAATAGTGTGATAAAAAACACATATACTGGAATATAAGCAAAAATATGTATAATACAATAGCTTTTGTACATTAAAATTAATGAAAAATAATAAGATAATCAGCCCCTTGAAAAGGGAAAAGTTATTTATTAAATTATAAATGCTGTCGATTAAAGATTGAGGCCGGTAAATCTGCTCAGGGAGGAGCGGAGGGCTGCGGAGGTTTTCTATGAGTAATCTCATGAAAATGGAGGATCGTGAGATAAGACAGGGTAAAATTTCAGGAGATCAGGAAAAAATTGATGCTCTGAAAAGACGGATCTCTGATGAATCATATCTTGATCACGCAATTTCAAAACTTGCCACTGATCTTTCTCACTATCTGACCAAGTGATAATGACTTTTGGCTAGCGCTCAGGCGCCTGCGGGTATTTTTAAAATGCAGTGTTATGAAAAGAAGAAAGTGAATAACTGAATTCTTTTCATAACACTGATTAAACAATGAAATCAGCCGCCTATGATTAATAAAAATTCATACAAACAGCTTCAGCAGAACAGGATGATGAAATTATACTTCCGGGTTCTCTTCGGGTTAATAATACTTTTTCTTCTGTATATTTTCAGGTTTTATATATGGATCTTCCTTTATTCTCTTTTATTCTATGTAACATTAAGGCCTCTCCATGAAAGGCTTCTTGTGCTGGTAAAAAAAAGAATTTTCAGCTCCAGTATTATGATTTTTCTTCTTATGGGGATAGTAATTATACCTGTAATGTTTATGCTGGTACTTTTGTCAGAGCAGGTGTTTCAGCTTTATAATAATCTTCATTTTGCAATAACACAGGAGCTTCTGAAAGATTTCGGCAATCACCCCTTTGTGGAAAAAGGATTATCCTTTTTCGGGGTCAGCAAAGTTGAAATAGGTGAAAGAATAATTACTTACGTGAAAAGTACATCCATGTCCTTCTTCGAAAGTATAACCGAGATAATCTCATTTCCGCTTAAATTCACTATTAATTTTTTTCTTATGATGCTTATACTCTTTTTCCTTCTAAAAGACGCATATAATTTTGAGGGGGCTGTGTACAGGGTTCTCCCTCTGCCCAAGGAACTGGAGATGGATGTTGTAGAACGTCTCAAAGAGGTAATATATGTTTTAATGCTGGGCAACCTTCTTATAATGTGCCTGCAGGGTTTTATGGTTGGACTGGGGCTTTATATATCAGGAAATAACATGCCTCTTCTCTGGGGGACAATTGCTGCGATACTTTCGCTTATTCCGGTTATCGGAACAACACTTATCTGGCTTCCGGCATCGTTATATCTGTACTATATGGGACAGCCGGGTATGGCGCTCTTTGTCGCATGCTGGTGTCTTTTCTGGTACCTTTTTCTTGAGAATCTTGTTAAACCTAAAGCTTTCGGAAAGAAACTGAGCTTTCATCCTCTTCTTTTCTTTTTTCTGCTTCTCGGAAGCATACAGGCCTTTAATCTGCCCGGTGTAATAATAGGGCCTATTGTTCTTTCTCTTTATTATTCTTTCTGGGAAATCTATAAGATCCTTGATGAATATGAGGCAAAAAAGATGGAGTGCGGAGATCAGGCTGTTGAGCCTGAACCGTAGCCGGCCAGTTTAAACCTCAGCCTCTCCGCAAGGTGGGTGCTGGCAAAGCCTAAATGTTCAAGAATCACCACGGCCTCTTTTCTGTAATGTTTTATTTTTTTCCCATCCCAGTGTGCCGGCGGGGGCTGAAGATTTGTCACCCTGTCAGCGAGTTTTACCATGGCAATTTCACGGGGCATCTTTAATATCCGGTAAATTGAATCTTTCATTCTCATCTCTCCCGGGAGTCCACTCTCTTTTGTCAGGGCTTTTACCCCTGCGGCAACTTCCGCACCGAAGATCAGGGTTATATCATGGCCTGTGACTTCAGTATCCTCTATAGTATCATGCAGTAGTGCACACTGAACTGCAAGGTCAGGATCCTCTACACCTTCAATACATATTGCTGCCATGACTTCCATTGCAACAGAAACCACATGCATTATATAAGGGAGTTCGGTTCCGGGAACTTTCTGCCCGTTATGTGCCTCTGCCGCGAAACGGAGAGCTTTAAGATATAAATCCTGGTTCCATGTTTTCCTTATTTCCATTGGTGACTCCTGTATTATTTATCTCTGAAATTAATATTTTGTCAATCGGGAGAATTTTTATTATGTCAAAAATGACACATGGATATGTTATGTATAAAAAAATAATAATTAATTTGACATAAAAACTTGAGATGCTAATATTTTTTTGCTCGAACTATACTTTCGGGTAACTGTTGCCGGTTTCAATTAAAAATTTAATAAGCAAACAAAAAATATATATATAAATCTATCCAGGAGGATATTTATGCCTGTTACCAGAAGAAATTTCCTCAAGCTGTCAGGTGCGACAGCGGCCGGGGCTTTTCTTGGAGGGACTTCCTTTCTGACCGGTTGCAAGCCTTTACCGGATAAGCTGAAAGGTACCAAAGAGAGTTCAACAATCTGTCCTTATTGCGGTGTCGGGTGCGGTCTAATCGTTTCTGCCCGTAATGGAAAAGTCGTAAACATCGAAGGTGATCCGGAACATCCTATCAATAAAGGGAGTTTATGTGCAAAAGGCGCGGCTCTTTACCAGATAGCATCCAACCCGATCAAGAGAAGACTTGACAAGGTTCAGTACAGAAGACCGGGCGGAACCCAGTGGGAAGAGATCACATGGGAAAAAGCCTTTGAGATGATGGCTGAAAGAATTAAGGATGCAAGGGATAAAACCTTCATCGAAAAAGAGAACAATGTAACCGTTAACCGTACTGCAGGGATTGTGGGTCTCGGCGGAGCTGCTCTTGACAACGAAGAGTGCTATGTCTGGACCAAGTTCGCGCGTCTCATGGGGTTAACGTACCTGGAACACCAGGCCCGGATTTGACACAGCTCAACAGTCGCCAGTTTGGGGGCTACATTCGGTCGCGGAGCGATGACAAATCACTGGATTGATATCCGGAATGCAGACGTAGTTTTTATAATCGGTAGTAACGCAGCAGAAAACCATCCTATTTCATTCAAATATGTTCAGGAAGCAAAAGATCGCGGCGGGAAGTTGATCAATGTTGATCCAAGGTTTACAAAGACTTCATCTCTTGCTGACGTATATGCTCCTATAAGGCCGGGAACAGATATCGCATTCATGGGCGGTATCATTAACTATGCTCTTCAGAATGATCTTATTCAGAAAGATTATGTTGTAGAGTATACGAACGCGGCATATCTGATTAATCCTGCATATAAATTTAATGATGGTATTTTTTCCGGCTATGACAGCGGGAAGAAGACATATGCTAAAGATACATGGAAATATCAGCTTGATGACAAAGGGATTCCAAAGAAAGATAAATCTCTGAAAGATCCCAATTGTGTGTACCAGCTGATGAAGAAACACTTTGAAAGGTATACACCTGAAAAAGTGAATGCAATAACAGGCTGCCCTGTTGAATCTTTCAAAAAAGTGGCAGAACTCTATTGTTCAACTCACAAGCCTGATAAAGTTGCCACAATCATGTACGCAATGGGAACAACCCAGCATACAATAGGTGTTCAGAATATCCGTACATATTCCATACTCCAGATGCTTATGGGTAACATGGGTCTCGCCGGCGGCGGTATTAATGCGCTTCGTGGTGAGTCAAATGTTCAGGGTTCAACAGACCATGCCCTGCTCTGGCACATTATACCCGGATACCTTGGTGCTCCGGTAGCTTCAAAAGATGTGAATCTTGAAGCTTATATTAAGAATAATACTCCTAAAACCAATGACCCCATGAGTATGAACTGGTGGCAGCACAAGCCTAAGTATCTCATCAGTCTGCTGAAGGCGTGGTACGGAGAGAATGCTACGAAAGAGAATGATTTCTGTTACGACCTCCTTCCGAAAGCGCATAAACCTGTTCCATACATGACAATGTTTGAGGATATGTATAAAGGGCAGCATAAGGGCGCTATCTTTATGGGTACTAACCCAATAGTGGGCGGGCCGAACTCCAACCTGATACTTAAAGCTATCGAGAAGCTTGACTGGATGATCTGCGCTGACCTCTGGGAAACAGATACATCAGTATTCTGGAAGAGGCCGGGAGCTAACACTGCGGCAATCAAAACAGAAGTATTCCTCCTTCCTATGGTTTCATCCGTTGAGAAAGAGGGTAGTGTATCCAACTCCGGAAGATGGGCACAGTGGAGATATAAAGCTCAGAATGGCCCTGGTAACTCAATTCCCGACCTTGACCTCATTGATGAACTCTTCCTCAAAATCAGGGAGATGTATGAACATGATGTAAAGGCGGGGAAGAAAGTTGCACTTCCCGATCCTATAACCAAAGCAAACTGGAGCTACAGACATCCAGGCGAGCATGAAGCGGATCCGCATATTGTAGCTAAAGAGATAAACGGCTACTATGTAGGAAAGGACGGCAAAAAAGGGAAGCAGATGGAGAATTTCCTGAAGCTCGCGGCTGACGGTTCAACTGCATGCGGCAACTGGATCTACAGCGGTTCCTATACTGAAAAAGGGAACATGATGGCAAGGCGCGGCCTTAAAGATGCGTCCAATAAAATTGGTATGTATCCTGAATGGTCATGGTCGTGGCCTGTTAACAGAAGGATTATTTATAACAGAGCAGCGGTTAACAGAAAGGGCGAGCCCTGGGATCCGAAGAGATGGGTTGTTAAGTGGACCGGAAGTTCATGGAAAGGCGATGTAGTTGACGGTGGAGGAACAGCGGCTCCTGACCAGAAGAACCCGTTCATTATGAATCCTGAAGGCGTTGCAAGACTTTTTGCTCCGACTCTTGCCGATGGTCCGTTACCTGAGCATTTCGAGCCTCTTGAAACTGTTGCAAGAAACCTGATGAATTCCCGTCAGCTTAATCCGGCAGTTTCAGTTCTTGATACAATGAAAACAACAGTTGGAACATCAGGGAGATTCCCGTATGTCGGAACCAGCTACAGGGTTGTTGAACACTGGCAGGCAGGCGCTATGACAAGGAACCTTCCGTGGCTCACAGAGCTTGTTCCGGACATGTTCTGCGAAATAAGCTTATCCCTTGCGAAGGCCAAAGGAATTAAAAACGGTGACAAGGTCAAGATCAGTTCAGCCAGGGGTGAAATTGATGCATATGCCCTTGTAACTGACAGGGTGCGTCCTTTTAAAGTCGATGGAAAGATGGTAGAGATGGTCGGTATGATCTGGCACTTCGGACAGGGGTGTGCGGAGTCCGGTGATTCATGTAATACTCTTACCCCCTCTGTCGGAGATCCTAACTCATCAATACCGGAATTCAAAGCATTTCTGGTAAATATTCAGAAGGCGTAAGGGGGTAGGTCATGGCTGAAAAAGCGTTTTTAGTTGATACATCAAAATGCCAGGGGTGCAGAGCATGCCAGGTTGCCTGCAAACAGTGGAATGGTCTGCCGGGTGAGAAAACAGAATTTTTTGCGGGTCCTGAATATACAAACCCGGGAAAACTTTCTGCCATTACATGGAACCATGTAATATTCTTCCCTATAGACAGAAGTAATGAAACACGTCCCATATGGACGATTATGCATAAAAAATGTTTTCACTGTGCAGAGGCCAACTGTATGGCAGTGTGCCCTGAGAAGGCTATATACAAGAAGGACGGCTGGACAGTGATAGATCAGGATAAGTGTATAGGCTGCGGTGCCTGCGTGCATGCATGTGTATATAATGTTCCTGAAATTGCTGAAATACACCATAAAAATGATGCCGGTCAGCATATAATAGTGAAGGACAGGTCTCACAAATGTAATGCCTGTACACAGAATGAAAGGGAGATACCTGCATGCGTAACTGTATGCCCATCAGGAGCCCTTCTTTATGATTACAGGAACAAGATGATTGATTACGCGCAGAAGCGTGTGAAAGAGCTTAAGGCGGACGGTTACCCCAATGCAAGCATATACGGTCTTGACCAGTATGGCGGACTCGGAGTAATTACTGTGCTCAGGGACAAGCCTGAGAAGTATGACCTTCCGGTTAATCCTCCTAAGGTTGACCATGTAAAAGCTGAGCATACAAAAGATGTTTATGCTCTCCTTTCTACTGCAACAATGGGTGTCCCTGCTCTTAAGAGATTCGCGTACAAAGCAGCAAAGTCTATATCAAAAGACGCATAGAGAAAATTTTTTATATAGCATTAAAGGGGCCTCCGCAAGGGGGCCTTTTTTTATTCTGCCATGAGAGCAAATAAATTGACATGATTTATTTTTGAATTATACTTACATAAAATAACAAATTGTAAAAAGAAAGTGATACCAGCCAGTCGCTTTCTGGTTTTGTTATAACAATAATTACATCAGGAGCGTATTCATGAAGCAAAAAGCTGTTATAATAATCTCAGCAATTTCACTGGCAGCTCTTTTAGCCTGCGGTAAAAGTGGAGCCGATAAGCCGGGTTTAAACCTGTCAGAAGGCCCTGTTAAATATGCAAGGGCAACAGTCTCTGTTTTTAAAGATCAGGATCTGAAGACCTGGGGCTCTAATCTCTCCAAAACTGAACCGGTTACTCTTCTTGAAACCATAAAGCTCCAGGTAAAAGGGGCTGAAACAGAAGTGGCCAAGGTAAAACTTTCTGACGGCACAATAATGTATATCAATAATAAAAACCTTGCGGATAAGCCTGTTGTTTTTATGGAGGATACAAAAGCCTATGTTAGGAATAATGCTTCAAGTAAGGTATATGCTGTTATACCTAAAGGAACGATTGGTTTTGTAGTTCAGGAGATGGGGGACTGGGCACAGGTTTACGTGGGGCAGATTGACGGCAAGTGGATAACAAAACAGTGGGTAAATGGCGGTTATTCATCAGAAGATGCAAGGATACAGGATGCTAAAAATTTTGAGGAAGCATCTGCTGTACTTAAAGACAGCAAATCAAAGCCTGATCAGAAGTCACAGGCACTTGCTCTATTAAAAGAGCTCTCTGAATCATCAGGAATTTTTTCTGAAGCGGCAAAAAACATAATCGCGGGAAATTCCGGAGAGGGCACTGATGATTCCGGCAGTGCTATGGACGGCGGCGGGCCTGCATTTCAGGAGGGAACAGTTGAGGCGGCAGCAGGCCTTACAATGAGAGAGCAGCCCGGAACTTCATCAAAATCTATTGTTGTTATTCCAAACGGTTCCAGTGTTAAAATTTTAAATAAAGGAACCCTTGAGGAGACCATTGCCGGTAAAACCTCTTCATGGTATGAGGTTGATTGGAACGGCAATAAGGGCTGGGTATTCGGAGGATTCCTGAAGTTTTAGAAGAAAAAATAATCAGACACAGATGGACACAGATTCCTTAATTATTATCACATATAATACCTGTGTTCATCTGTCATATCAGTGTTTATCTGTGTAAAAAAATTTTTTAGTTCTGAGGCTTAAGAGATTTGCGGGAACACATTGCCTACATCGTCGATTTTTTCGGTTTTTCCGGATCTTCATTCTCCCTGTAGCAATACCTGCAGCCCATTATTATAAGTTTTTCACTTCCGCGTTCCATGACTTTCGAAGCATAAAGCCCTTCATATTTTGTGAGAGATGAACCGCACAGCGGGCATATCCTTGTTCCAGGAGCAAGAGCAGGTCTGTTGCGGAAACCGATTGTTCCGCTGTCAACATTCTGAATCGCGGCAGGTTCTTTTGGAGTGCCAAGGCTTTTAATTTTTTCTTTACTGTCAGCAATCAGTGCATAGACATATAGGAATGCGGCAATTCCTATCACAAGGCCGGCAAAATAAAGTAGTATACTCATTTCAGTTTTTCTTTTCTGTTATAAAATTTATCATCACTGTGTCAGCTGACGGCGGATTAAACGTGTAATCACTGCATACATGCAGAATACTGAAACCTTCAGACTCAAGGATTTCAGAAATCTCTTCAACGGAGTAAATCTGCTGAACATGTTCCTCTTTGTGGATAGATCCATCTCTGTCTGTTGTGGTGAAGTATGACCGTATAATTTTTTTATCCCGGTCATAGGTATTATTCCATTCTATATGAAGGCCCCGTGTTTTATAAAAAGAGGTTTTATTGTTAAAGAATCTCTCGATGT
>Ga0209408_1001638_pt1 | contig 13748 bp, 9 predicted proteins | sample AD_UKC107_MetaG_FD_184422 | JGI IMG/M metagenome (GOLD analysis project Ga0209408, IMG submission 184422) | Active sludge microbial communities of municipal wastewater-treating anaerobic digesters from Hong Kong - AD_UKC107_MetaG (SPAdes)... | ecosystem: Engineered > Bioreactor > Anaerobic >... | reverse complement strand
ACTTCCGATGGCGATTACGTGCCACTTATTCGCAAGCTAAACTCAATTGGCACCAAAGTTATGGTGCTTAGCTGGGACTTTGAGTACACTGACGACATGGGACGCGATGTGGTTACACGTACCTCACAGGATTTAATTCGCGAGGTTACCTACCCCATTGCCATGCACGAGCTCATTAACAACGGCCTCAAGGCCAACAATCCGCTTATAAATAATTTGTTCGATTTACCAGAGTACTCACAGCCCAAGAGAACCATTCCGCAATCCGATTCCGATGAAGTTTTCGAGGGTGCTGCCATGAACATGAACAACGGGTACGGTTTCATTCAGTATCCACCCAACAACCTGTTCTTTCACTATCAGGATGTGATTGAGGACGACTTCAACGAGATACACAATGGCGATTTACTGGAGTTCACTATTGAAGTTAACGACAGGGGACAGGAAGTGGCCAAGAATGTTCGGCGAATCGAAGCCAGCGATCCAAACCGATACTAGACGTACTTAGTATATTTAAAGGATATTTGGGGCAACTTTTATTGCCCCATTTTTTTTGGAAACGGTAATGCTTTTGGGATCGAAAACTCTCTTCGCCATGGGACAATCCGTTTCAACCTAACTGGTATTACGTTTTTTTCGTCAACATGCTCCCAGGGGAGTTGCCACTTACCGTTTCGGTAATGAACCTCAGGAAAGTTGTAGTTCTCCCAGCCTAACATTTTGCGTGAATCGGTGGCAAATTCATCAAAAAGCTTTTCATCTGAAACTGAGAAGTATTCTGGAATTTGCTCGTACTCCGATACGGGAAGAACCTGAAACACCTTCTTTCCCTTTTTTTCGGGTTTATGAACCCATGCAAGGAAGTACCCTGTGTTTGTAATTTCAACGTTTTGCCCTCTTTTCTCCAACCTAATAATTGTAACAGCCCCACCGTTGCGGTAGCGGTTTCGCTGGTTCGAAACAAAGTTTCCCAGCGAGTAAACTGCTACCCTACCTTCGGTGGAGTCGCTATCGTACGAGGCTTCCATGCGTTGCAGCACATGTGGGTGTGAACCAATTACAATTCTTATCCCCAGGTTTTGCATAAAACGGGTAAACTTCATTTGCTCCACCGAGGGCGACAGCTTGTACTCCAATCCCCAGTGCATGAAAGCAATCACCTCATCAACCTGTTTTTCAAGCGCTTTTTCGAAATCTTTTCGTATTAAACCAGTGTCAATTAAATTTACGATGGTTGGATGTGGAACCGGAATGCCGTTTGTACCGTACGTGTAGTTTAGCAGCGCAATTCTGAATCCATTCTGCTCAATTACCAGCGGGTAAATGGAATCGCGATGAACGCTATCCCTGTATGTGCCTGCAAATGGAATATTTTTCTCATTCAGCACATCAATGGTTCGAGTAATGCCATCTTTCCCCCTGTCAACCGAATGGTTATTTGCAGTTACAAGAATATCGATTCCGGCATTTTTAATTCCATCGGCCAGCGCATCGGGCGAGCTAAACTGCGGGTATCCCGAAAACGGTTCTCCAGCCAACGTTACCTCTAGGTTTGCAATGGCAATATCGGCCAGCTCAAAAACGGGTTTCATGCGGGTGAAAACGCTGTCGTAGCTATAGGTTTGGGTTGTCTCGTCGAAGGCAGCCTTTATTTGACTCCCGTGCCCCATAATATCGCCAATAAACATTAGCGTTAGTGACTTTGTGGAGTCAGCATTGGTGGGTGTAACACTGAGGTACTTTTTGCTTGCTTCGCAAGCATTTGGCAAAGAAATATTAAGCAGCAAGGCAACCAAGGCGATAGCTAGAATGCTCCCAATCAAATTGCTACCATTGGAGTAACGAGGCATATATAGAAAATGGCTTAGTACGGAGCACCGAAAGTTCGGAAGCTACCCATAATAAAAATTTCTTTTGGAGTGATGCTCATCACAGGAATTGGCGATTTACTCAGCATTTGCTGAGCGTAGCTCCCAAGTACGAAGCTTGCAATGGGCTCGTTTTGTTCGGTCATTATGCTAATTAAATCCGCATTATTATCGAGGGCATACTCAATGGTAACGTCGGTAATATTGGAACCGTTGAGGAGCGCCAGGTTATATTTTATTTCATGGTCCTTAAGGTACTCGCAAACCTGATTTGTATAGGCCGTAATTTTAGCATCAATCTCTGCGTTCTTGGTTGATGTAACTCCCAGAACGTGGATTTCAGCGTTGAACGCTTTGGCAATTTCTACTGTAAAAGGAACCTTCTGTCGGGTATCAGCGCTTACATCAATGGGTAGAACTATCTTCTTTATTTCCCTGGCAACAGCACCATGACGGATTGTTAAAACTGGTAAATCGGAAGCTGAAATTATTTTGAAAGTGTTGCTGCCAATGAAAAACTCTTCGAAACCCGATGCTCCGTGTGTGGAGCTTATAATCATGCTCTCATCAAACGCTTGGGCTTGGTTTACTATTTCTTTGTATACCTTCCCTTTTTTAACAATATACTCAATTTTAGCAGGTTCAATAAGTTTCGACCTGTATTCTTCCACAATTTTGTTGAGGTTTGCGGTAGCCGTTTTCTTCTCTTCGTTAAAATCGGCTCTGCCAAGCTCCGTAGGGGTTTTTTGAACGTAAACCAGCTGAATGGTACTTTTAAAATGGTTGGCAAAAATAATGGCCAGCCTCAGGCCATTAATCGATTCGTTCGAGAAATCGATGGGAACTATGATATGTTTCATTGCTACAACTTTTTAATGGGCATTTTGCTGAAAGCAAACCTACGTAATTTTTGGTGTTTTTCAATAAATAATAAATACATTTTGACGATTATTATCAATTTAATCCAGAATGAGTTTACTTTGCAACTTGAATAATTATCCAAATAATGGAACTTTTTTACCTAAATACAATTGGATTTACACGAAAACCTACCAGAACTGTAAACGTTGGAGTTTGCCCTATGGGTGGTCAAAACGGCATTCGTTTGCAATCGATGACCACAACAAATACAAACGATATTGATGCAACGGTTGAGCAGTGCAGAAAAATTATTGATGCGGGCGCACACTACGTACGAATTACAGCGCAGGGAGTTAAAGAGGCAAACAGCTTAAACCTTATAAAACAGCAACTTCGCAAGTTGGGTTACGAAACCCCTCTGATTGCTGATATCCATTTCAACCCAAGCGCTGCCCTTGAGGCAGCAAAATATGTGGAGAAAATTCGGATTAACCCCGGTAACTACTCCGACAAAAGGAAACCATCCGAAGGGTTCGTGTACAGCGAATTGGAGTACGCCAACGACCTAAAGATTGCCGAAAAGCGAATTCTTCCCCTGCTCGAAATTTGTAAAAAGAATAGCGTAGCCATCCGAATCGGAGTAAACCACGGGTCGTTATCGGACCGAATTATGAGCCGCTACGGCGATACACCGCTGGGAATGGCCAAGTCGGCCATGGAGTTTTTGCAAATTTGCGCTAAGCATAACTTTCGCAACGTTGTGGTTAGCATGAAATCGAGCAATACGCGCGTAATGGTTCAGGCCACAAGAACATTGGTTATGCTAATGGAGAAGGAAGGGATGAACTTTCCGCTGCACCTAGGCGTAACTGAGGCTGGCGAGGGCGAAGATGGGCGCATAAAATCTGCCGTAGGCATTGCAACCCTGCTGGCCGATGGCATTGGCGATACCATTCGGGTTTCGCTTACCGAGGATCCAGAACTGGAAATTCCGGTTGCATCTGTGCTGGCAACGCACTTTGATGTTTACGCATGTAACAGTGAACAAACTACTCAACCAAAAATATGCATCGATCCTTCAAATTTTACAAGAAGGAAAACAAAGCGTATTGCAAACATTGGAGGCGAAAATCATCCCGTTGTTATCGCCGACCTTTCAGCAGCGGGCAATTTACGTACCGAAAAACTCATGTCGTGGGGCTGGAGGTTCAACGCCCACAATGGCTGGCAGCAGGATGACACTGCAGCCGATTTTATTTTTATTGGAGAAGCAAACCCTAGTGAAATCGATTCTGCTGAAGAGTTGCCGCTTGTTGGTACTCATCCCAGCTGCAAGTACTCTCTGAGATTTATCGATGAACTTGACGATAACTCGCCGGAGGCGGTTGGTTTTGTCGCCATCAACCTTGAGAATTTCAACCCAACCCAGATAGAACTTTTAAAATCCCATCCACGTTTGATCCCAATTATTTCTGGTTCAACAAATACATCGTTCTACCTTGGCAGAAGTTTTATTGCAGAAATGGTTTCAAAAGGGATTGAGGCTCCTATAATCGTTAACTTCAGCTACGCTGAAAAGAGTGATTTCAACATAAAAGCGGCAGCCGATTTTGGGCCATTCTTTGTTGATGGGCTTTGCAACGGGATTATGATTTCAGCCAGCAGCGTTGATGATGAATCGCTTAAGAATGTTGCCTTTGGAATTTTACAGGCATCGAGGGAGCGGTTTACGAAAACCGAATTTATTTCGTGTCCCGGTTGCGGGCGAACCCTCTTCAACCTGAACGAAACGCTGAGGAAAGTGAAAAGCCAAACTGCACACTTAAAGGGACTGAAAATTGGAGTTATGGGTTGCATTGTAAACGGACCGGGCGAAATGGCCGATGCCGATTACGGCTACGTTGGGGCAGGGCCGGCACGGGTTACGCTTTACAAAAAGAAAGAAGTGATGAAGAAGAATATTCCCGAAAGCAGCGCGGTTGACGAGCTAATCAACCTTATTAAAGAGAATGGCGACTGGGTTGATAAATAGACATTTGTGTGAGGAAAATGATAAGTATCATAAAAATACTACTTTGATTTTATAAAATTTGGTGCTAAATTAGCATCATTGGGAACATTGTAATTGCATGGCATAATTAATGGCAAAGATTCTTGTAGTTGACGACGATTCAACTTTCTGTATCATGCTTAAAACCTTCCTAACCAGGAAGGGGCATGAGGTTGCTGAGGCTTTCTCGTTTGAGGAAGCGCTTCGGCAGCTAAAAATTTCCGACTTCGATGTTGTACTTTCCGACTTTAGGCTACCCGATAGTTCGGGTTTAGAACTGCTTAAGGAGGTGAAAACTTCGAGGCCCGATACGGGCGTCATTATTATGACTGGCTACGCCGACATTCGCATGGCGGTGAAGCTTGTAAAAATGGGAGCATTCGACTACGTTGCCAAACCCATAAACCCCGACGAGATTCTGCTTGCCATTGAAAAGTTGCTTTCTACCAAGGACCAGGAGACCAAATCGGTTGAGAGTGTGAAGGCAAAGAGCCAGCAGGCAGCCAAGTTTATTCAGGGGGTTAGTCAGAATGCACAGGAAGTTAGCCAGTTTGTGAGTTTGGTTGCACCCACAAATCTTTCGGTAATAATTCAGGGCGACAGCGGAACCGGCAAGGAGTACGTTGCACGCCGAATCCATTCTGAAAGCCTGCGCAGAAGCAAGCCCTTCGTAGCCATCGACTGTGGTGCGCTATCAAAAGATTTGGCACCCAGCGAGTTTTTTGGACACATCAAAGGCTCGTTCACAGGAGCCATTTCCGATAAGGTTGGCCAGTTTGAAGTGGCTAACGGAGGAACCATTTTCCTCGACGAGATAGGGAACCTTTCCTACGAAGTTCAGATTAACCTACTGAGAGCCATACAGGAACGAAAAATAAAAAGAATTGGGAGCAGCAAGGAGGTTCATGTTGATGTTCGCATTATTACTGCTTCGAACGAAGATTTGCTAGAGGCCGTGAAACGTGGCGAATTCCGCGAGGATTTGTACCACAGAATAAACGAGTTCTCAATTCAGGTTGCTCCCCTGAGGGAGCGATTGAGCGATTTACCGCTGTTTGCCAACCACTTCCTTATTCAGGCGAATCTTGAACTGGGGAAGAAAATTTCGGGTTTCGACGATTCGGTATTGGACGTTTTCAACACCTACGCGTGGCCAGGGAACATCCGGGAACTGCGAAACGTAATTCGTCGTGCTGTGCTGGTTGAGCAGGGCAAAACCATAAGCTCAAAAAGCTTACCTCACGAAATAACTACAGCCCGCTCGCAGGAGCTAACCAAAACGTTAAATTCCGAGAAACCTAATAACCTGAAGGATTTGAAGGAGAAAGCAGAGCAGGAGCTAATTCTCGCTACGCTCGAGAAGGTAAGGTATAATAAGAGTAAGGCAGCAAAAATTCTGAATATCGACCGCAAAACGCTATACAACAAGATGCGGCAGTACGGCTTGTCGTTCTAGCTACAAAATTTTTAATCTCTTCTACTTCAGCAGGCTGGCGTTCACAAAATCAACGTACTTGTGAGCCGACTCGCCGAATGTTTCAACCTGCTTCTCGGCAATTTTAAAGGTGCATTTCTCGCCTTCAACCCTCGAAAACACAACGTAGAATTCGTGAGTACGTCCGTCGTCCTCCTCCCGCATAATTACTTTTGCAAACTTTTCCGTTCCGGGAACCGATAAATTGGAGTGGCAAATTGGACAAAGAAAATCGAACTCCTCGCCGGGTTGAATTTTGTACGACCAATGATTTTCGTACTGGTAGTCGCCCACTACGGGGCTAAGTAGCAGCAACCCGCCAGTCCATCCTTGTTTCCTGATAGTGAACACCACTCTATCGCCAACGCTCAGGTATCCCCGGCAGTGCGGACAAACAAACTCAGTTTTTTTCATAGTGGCTCCTCCTTTCTGCTTGTTAAGAACTTTGTGTATATAATTATTCGAAACAGAAGTGGAAAATGTTACCTTATATGGTGATTTTTTGGAGATAATAATTATTCATCCATTCAAAAAAAATAGCGTTCTTATAAATGATGGAAGGAGGAAGACGGAAGAGGGAAGACGGAAGAGGGAAGACGGATGTATTATCTTTACACTTCGGTCTTCGGTCTTTCAACTTTCTTCTGAGCCTAATGTGTCAGAGCCTACCGCCGGCCTGTAGGCAGGGAGTGTTTTATGCGACGAAGCAATCTGTTATTATTCAGAATAGTAAAGATTGCTTCACCCCGATTTTTAAATCGGGATTCGCCTGTCTGCCGATAGGCAGGCAATGACGGTTGGGTGTTTTTGTATCGAAATGTGTAGTCATGTTATTATTTCATCCATTGCTTTCATAAAATTTAAGAGTCTGTATCTTTTTGATATATAATTTCATGTAAATTATTTCGACTAATCGACAAAAATAGTCGAATGATTTCTTGCATTTTGATTTTCGTGATTGTACTTTTGGACCGAATTAGTCATTTGGTCGAATAATACTAAAATAATGATAAAAGAAAACAAGCATGTAATTGATTCATATGATCATATGCGTAATATGATTATTTGTAAAGCCACCGAGGTTTTTGCAAAATTTGGGTTTAAAAAGACAACTGTTGATGATATTGCGCAAGCATTGCGCAAAGGGAAAAGTTCAATTTACTACTACTTCAAGAGTAAGGATGAAATTTTTGAGGCCGTGGTTGATAAGGAAGCCGACGAGTTACGCACCAAAATAATAGAGGTTTTGCACAGCTCCCTAAACTCAATGCAAAAGCTACGCGAGGTAATAAAACTCCGACTTAAGCTGGTTAGTGATATGGTAAACTACTATGCGCTTCTCAAAAACAACGATCTATCCAACATAACCTTTGCCGAAAAATTGCGAAGCAAATTCGACGAAGAAGAGGTGCGTATAGTAAAAGGAATCCTTCAGGAAGGGATTGATACTGGAGTTTTTAAGGTAAAGGATACCGAACTCTCTTCAATAGCAATCATCACTGCAATGAAAGGTGTTGAAATTCCGGTTCTAATAAATAGTCCAAAAGCTGACGATTTGGAAAAGGTTATCGACGATATGCTGGATATCCTTTTCTTCGGCCTAGTAATTCGAAACGAGTAATACTTTTTTCAATGAACTACAAACTCTTTTTCTATCTGGTTCCGCTCTTCTGGTTTTTCAATGCAGGCGCACAGCAGTCGCTTTCGCTGGAAGAGTGCAAAAGCATGGCGCTGGAGCACAACTACAAAATCCGAATTGCAGCAGAGCATGTTGGTGCCGCCAACGATCTTTCGAAATCGGCAAGAACAGCCTTCCTCCCGAACTTCAGTGCAAACGGCATGTACACTCGTACAAACAGGCAATTCAGCCTGCTGGAGAACGATATGATAATTCCGGTAATTCCGTTCAGCACCATAAACCCTGAAACCGGACAATTCGACCCGAACCTCGACCCGGCCAATACATTTGTAATGAACCCCATAAGCGGAGGAATTCTTCTTGATAAAGATGGAAATCCGGTGTTCAAAAACTATGCGTGGCTACCAAAGGATCAGCTTAAAATCGGAAGTAAAAACACGTTTATTGGTGGAGTTTCGATGTTTCAGCCAATTTACGTTGGCGGTAAAATCCGCGAGCTCTACAAAATCAGTCAGTATGGCGAAAACATTGCCAATTCGAACAAGAAGGTAGAGCAAAGCGAAGTGCTTTACAGCGTTGAGGAAGCCTACTGGCGGGTGGTTTCGCTTCAGGAAAAAGTGAAGATGGTGGAATCGTACCAGCAACTTCTGGTTAACCTTTCCACAGATTTGGAGAACCTTTACAGCGAAGGAATCATAATAAAGAACGACCTGCTGAAGGTTCAGGTAAAAACCAACGAGGTTAACCTGAATATTCTGAAAGCAAAGAATGGATTATCGCTTTCGCGCATGGCGCTTTGTCAGCTTACCGGTTTGCCTCTGAGTTCAACCATTGTTCTAACCGATAGCCTGAGCCAAACCGTGCAGCTAGCACCCGAAATGGCTTATACCGATAGCGCTCTCGTGCTGCGCGCAGAGTTGGAGGCGCTACGTCAGGGGGTAAATATTGCGAATTCCAGCGTAAAAGTGATGAAATCGCGATACCTGCCAAATGTTGGGCTAACTGCAAACTACATGCTAATGAACCCTAACCCCTACAATGGATTTGCCGAGGAATTTGGAGGCGACTGGAACGTTGGGGTTGGCATAAACATCCCAATTTACCACTGGAACGACAGGGCACATACGCTCAGCGCTGCAAGGCACGAACAGAAAGTTGCTGAGCTGAAATTGCAGGAAGCGAAGGAGATGATTTCCCTTCAGGTTCAGCAGGCAATTTTCACAGCTAACGAATCAACCAAAAAAGTTTTAATGGCGGAAGAGAACCTGAAGCTTGCAGAAGAAAACCTAAAGGTTGCAACCGATTCGTTCAACGAGGGAATGGTTAAAACCACCGACATACTCGAAGCGCAAGCCATGTGGCACGATGCGTTAAGCGAGCTAATTGATGCCCGCATGGAGAACCAGCTTAGCATTGTTAACCTGCAAAAAGTGGCAGGAAGCTTCTAGAACTATTTTCGCCAAACTGAAAAAACACAACAATATGAAATTTAACAAATTACACCTTCTGGCTATCTCGGCTCTCGTTCTTTACTCCTGCGGTTCAAAGCAGGAAGAAACCGTTACCGAAGCTGAAACCGTTAAGGTAATTACTGTAAAGGCAGAAGAACGAAGCTACACTCCAACAATGGTTTTCACAGGCACCGTTTTTGCCAACCGCGAGGCGAATCTCGGCGCAGCACTTCCCGGAAAGGTTGAAAGAATTTTCTTTGAGGAAGGACAAACGGTTAAGAAGGGTGATTTAATCGTAGAACTTTCCGATGAGATGCTCACCCAGGCCGAAATTGAGTATCAGGCGCTAAAAAAGGATTACGAACGTGTTTCGCGTTTGCGCGAGAAGGGAAGCATCAGCGAAATGGAGTACGACCATGTAAAAGCCAAGTTCGAAGCCTCCGAGGCAAAAACGCAAATGGTACGAAAAAACACGCAGGTTTACGCTCCCTTCTCGGGAACAATAGTTGAGCGAATGATGGAGGAAGGCGAGGTTTACTTTATCAATCCTGGTCTCGATCCCGGATACTCAATGCGCTCAGGAATTGTTCGGCTTATGCAGCTCGATCTGGTTACCATAAAATTCGACCTGAACGAGAAAGATTTGGCAATTGTAAAGGCTGGTTATAATGCCGATATCGAAATAGACGCTTACCCCAAAAAAACTTTTTCGGGGGAAATAAGTAGCATTAAACCCATGCTTACTACGCTAACCCGAACTTCTCCTGCAGAGGTGAAAATTTCCAACCCCAACGGGGATCTTAAACCAGGCATGTTTGCAAGGGTAACCATCAATTTGCCAGAGCAAAAAGCTGTTTTTATTCCTTTCAAAACCATTTTTAGGTTACCCGGAACCGCCGAGGATTTTGTTTGGGTAGTAAAGGAAAATGCTGTTTATAAAACCGTTGTAAAACGAATTTACTCCGATGGCGATTTGGTTGCCGTTAGCGGATTAGAAAATAATGCAGAACTTATTGCCGATGGAAAATTTCGCGTTTCGGAAGGGCAAGAAGTTGAGGTTGTTAGAAAATAAAATTGGTTAAAATGATACTTCCAAAAATATCAGTAAAACGTCCGGTTGCCATTGCCATGCTTTTCATGGCGGTGCTACTTTTCGGGCTCGTTTCGCTTACCCGCCTCCCGCTCGATGTGATGCCCGAGATGGAACTTCCATCGCTCACCGTAATCACAATTTATCCTGGCGCATCGGCAATTGAGGTTGAGCAGCAGGTAACCCGAAAACTCGAGAGCATTCTCGGTGCAACCGAGGGGCTAAAGGAAATCAGCTCTCAATCGAAGGAGAACGTTTCGTTCATATCACTGCAGTTCGACTGGGGAACCGACATTAACGCATCAACTAACAGCGCACGCGATTTAATGGAGCTGGTTCGTAAAGATTTGCCCAGCGGGGCAACCAATCCTGTAATTTACAAGATCAACTCATCGTTACTTCCGGTTCTGATCTACGGCGTTACTGCCCAGGAAAGTTTTAACGGATTAGACAGAATTATTGAGGATCAGGTGGCCGGACAACTTCGTAAACTTCCGGGAGTTGGATCGGTTGTTGTGCTGGCAACACCAAAGCGCGAAATTAAAGTTGAAGTCGATCCGCAGAAACTTAAGGCATACGACATTGCAATAAACCAGATTTCAACAATTCTTCAGGCTGAAAACATTACCATTCCCGGAGGAAACATAATGATAGGCGAAAACGATTTTGCCATTCGAATTCCCGGGGATATTGAGGAAATCAAACAGTTGGAAGATATTGCGCTGATCAATTTTAACAACAAAGTTATCAGGCTAAAAGATGTTGCAACAATTACCGATGGTTACCGCGAATCCGACGAGCACTCGCGCAGCATGCACGGAAAAGGTGTTGGAATTATGGTTCAGCGCCAAACCGGCGAAAACACATTGGCAGTAACACGAGCCGTACGAAAAAAGTTGAAAGAAATCCAGAAAACTCTTCCTGCCGATGTTAGCATCGATGAGGTTATGAATTCCGATGAGCTAATTGTTGAGAGTATCAAGAACCTTTCAAAATCGCTCTGGTACGCGCTGATTTTTGTTGTAATTATTGTGTTTGCATTCCTAAGGGAATGGCGGCTTAGCTTCATCGTTTTCCTAACAATTCCGTTCTCGCTAATCACAGCATTTATTCTGATGTTTGCGCTGGGCTGGACTATCAATATTTTCAGCCTCATGTCGCTGATTATTGCCATGGGAATGGTGGTTGACAACGCAATTGTTGTTCTTGAAAATATCACGCAACATATTGAGAAAGGGTTGAAACCCATTGAGGCGGCAGTTGTGGGAACCAGCGAAATGGGACAAGCAATTACTGCGTCAACCCTCACAACTCTCATGGTTTTTATCCCAATGATTTTTATGGGCGGAATTGTTGGCGTGATGTTCAAGCAGCTCGCAATTCTTACCTCGGTAACCATGATTGCATCGCTGTTTGCTGCCCTAACGCTAACACCAATGGCATCGTCGTTACTTCTTGCAAAGCGGAAAAAGCAGGCCGAACAGAAACACTTCCTTATTTACCGCTTAAGTGAAAAATTCTTCGTTTTTCTTGAGGAGATCTACAGGAAAACATTGGTTTGGGCTGTTCGGCACAAAACGTTCTCGTTGATGGCAACACTCGCCGTTCTGGTTGTTAGCCTCTGGGTTGGCAAAGGTTTAGGAACCGATTACATCCCCGAGTTCGATGCAGGCGATTTGGTTGTTGTTATTGAAACCGAAATTGGTTCCACAGCTGCAAAAACCGATTCAATTGCCCAAATTGTAATGGATATTGTTAAGCGTGAAGTTCCTGAACTAACTCCCGGAAGTCTCTCTGCAATCTCAGGTCAATCAGAGGATGGCGTGCTAACTTCTGTTGGATTCAGGGAAGGAAAAAATCTGTCAACAATTCTTGGTCACCTTACATTGCCCAACGAACGATCGCGCTCAGCAAAACAAATTGCTCACGATTTACGGCCACATCTCTCACAAATTCCTGAAATTGTAAATTTCAACATTATTGGCGGAAGTATAATTTCGCAGGCAGTTACCGGAAACGTTAAACCTATTGAGTACCACATTTCCGGGGGAAACTACGAACAGCTGAACGCCATTGCCGACAGTTTGACCGCAAATCTTCAAAAATCTTCAAATTTTATTGATGTTGTAAATACGGTTGACAAAGGGAAACTTGAAATTCAGGTTAAGATTGACAGGCAAAAAGCATCGGCTATGGGGCTAAATTCTGCAATGATTGGTTTACAGGTTCGGCAAAGTATTTACGGTGCCGATGCCGGTGCAATCAAGGAGGAAGGAAACGATTTTTCTATTTTGGTAAAATACGGTCCAGAATACGTTAATGATATTGAAAAAATTAAAAATATTAGCCTCACAAACCTTTTCGGACAGCAAATTCCACTCGGGTCAGTGGCCGACATAGTTCTTGGAACCGGTTCACTGCAAATCGACAGGCTCTCGCAGGAGCGTGTGGTGAAAGTTATGGCAGAGCTAAACCGGGTATCGCTGGGCGAAGCCCAAAAGGAAGCCCAAGCAATTCTTGATGCAGCAGAAATCCCTTCGGGAGTTGATGTCACTCTTTCTGGGCAAACCGCACAGCAGGGGCAATCGTTCTCCGATCTTTACCTGATTTTCTTCCTCGGCATTGCGCTGGTTTACATGGTTATGGCTGGCCAGTTCGAATCGTTTAGGGATCCGTTCATAATTATGTTTGCCGTTCCGCTCACCTTTATCGGCGTTATTTGGGCATTCAAGCTAACCGGGATTACCCTTAGCGTTACCACGTTTGTTGGCGTAATTATGCTGCTCGGAATTGTTGTGAACAACGGAATTGTTCTGGTTGACTATACAAACCAGCTTCGCAAAAGAGGCATGGAAGTTTACGCGGCAATTCAGGAGTCGGGGAGAAGCCGATTACGTCCGGTATTAATGACTAGCTTAACTACAATTCTTGGAATGCTTCCGCTTGCGCTAAGCAACGGAATGGGACGCGAAGCCTACCAGCCGCTGGGAATAACAATGATTGGAGGCTTGTTGGTTTCAACCTTTATAACGCTGCTGGTTGTTCCAACTGTTTACGCAACTTTCCACAAGAATAAGGCATAAAAAAGAACGCTTACTATCCCTTCGACTGGCTCAGGGTACAGTAAGCGCTCTTTTTTGAGGTCTCGAGCGGAATCGAACCGCTGTACGTGGTTTTGCAGACCACTGCCTAGCCACTCGGCCACGAGACCATTATTTTAACGGACTGCAAAGATAAAAAAAATTATTTACTCAGTATATAATTCTACGTTTTTGGTTCAATTTTGTTGTCGTCACTAATTTTTTCAGCATAAAA
>Ga0209408_1001637_pt1 | contig 13763 bp, 4 predicted proteins | sample AD_UKC107_MetaG_FD_184422 | JGI IMG/M metagenome (GOLD analysis project Ga0209408, IMG submission 184422) | Active sludge microbial communities of municipal wastewater-treating anaerobic digesters from Hong Kong - AD_UKC107_MetaG (SPAdes)... | ecosystem: Engineered > Bioreactor > Anaerobic >... | reverse complement strand
ACGATTATAACTGGCGTGACCGTGATAATCCATGTAAAAAATCATACTATAGAAATAAAAGTGTAAGTCGTAATTTATTAGCTTCCGATTTGGGTATAATAGCCAAATCGGGATATGATAAAAAGCTTGTAGTAGCTGTAACAGATATTCGTACGTTGGAACCGCTGGGAGGAATTGATGTTGAAATATATAATTATCAGCAACAATTAATTAACACACAAAAAACAAATAAAGACGGCTTAGTAAGTATAGATTTTGACCAGAAACCATTTTTATTAGTTGCTAAAAACGGTGAACAAAGAGGCTACCTTAAACTCGATGATGGTTCTTCATTATCCCTTAGTATGTTCGATGTGTCCGGAAACAAAGTTGAGAAAGGCATAAAAGGCTTTTTATATGGTGAACGTGGTGTTTGGCGTCCCGGAGATACATTATTTCTTACTTTTATTTTAGAAGATAAAAATAAGCTATTGCCTGAAAATCATCCTATTACATTTGAACTATACGATGTTAACGGACAATTAAATCAAAAACATGTTCGTACCAAAGGATTAAATAATTTTTATTCATTTATAATAAGTACAGATTCTGAAGCACCTACAGGAAACTGGTTAGCAAAAGTTAAAGTTGGAGGAACTACCTTCGAAAAACAATTACGTATTGAAGCCATTAAACCTAATCGGTTAAAAATTGATATTGATTTTGGAAAAGATAAAATAACTGCATTAGATAAGGAAATAAGAGGAAAGTTAACGGTAAAATGGCTTCATGGAGCTGTTGCTCGTAATCTTGATGCTGTCATAAATGTTAAGCTTAATTCAATAAAAACCATTTTTAATCGTTTTGCCGATTTTATTTTTGATGATCCTACCAGAACATTTGATACAGAGGAGCAAAATATTTTTGAAGGTACAGTAAATGAAAATGGAGAGGCTGGTTTTTATGCTAATCTGAGCACCGAATCCAAAGCTCCGGGTATGTTAAATGCAACATTTATTACAAGAGCATTTGAAGAAGGTGGCGATTTTAGTATCGACCAACTTACTATTCCATATGCTCCATATCGCTATTTTGTTGGTATTAAAACTCCTAAAGGTGATAAAGCCAGAGGTATGCTACTAACAGATACAGATCATAAAGTTGATGTTGTAACGGTTGATGCAGAAGGAAATCCGGTTGCACGAAAAGATATTGAAGTAGTACTTTATAAAGTTGGATGGAGATGGTGGTGGGAATCCGGGGCTGATAATCTGGCCTCTTACGCTGGCACTTCATATAATTCGGCATTAATGACAAAGAAAATCTCTACAAATGCAGATGGTATTGGTAGTTTTGATTTTCAAATTAAATATCCCGATTGGGGAAGATATTTAATCAGGGTTATTGATCCATCAGGCCATAGCACCGGAAAAATAATTTATGTAGATTGGCCTGGATGGGCAGGCAGAGCTCAGGACGAAAATCCAGGTGGTGCTACCATGCTTATGTTTGCTGCTGATAAAAAGGATTATATAGTAGGTGAAACTGTTAAAATCACTTTCCCCGGAGCTAAAGATGGCAGGGCATTGGTGAGTCTTGAAAATGGAACCAGGGTGGTAGGTTCGTATTGGGTAGAAACTAAAGAAGGAGAAAATGTATTTGAGTTTAAAACTACCGAAAAAATGACTCCTACCGTTTATGTTAATATTACTCTTTTACAACCTCATGCGAGTACAGCTAACGATTTGCCAATCAGGTTATATGGAGTAATTCCGTTAAAAGTTGAAAATCCTGAAACGAAACTTAATCCCATACTTATTATGCCTGATGAACTATCATCAGAACAAAAAGTTAATATAGAAATAAAAGAGCAAAATGGAAAAGCAATGACATATACCATTGCTGTGGTCGATGAAGGCCTTCTTGATTTAACCAGATTCCAGACTCCTGATCCTTGGTCTAATTTCTATAAACGAGAGGCTTTAGGAATTAAAACCTGGGATATTTATAATATGGTGGTTGGTGCCTATGGAGGAAAACTTGAGCAGATTTTTGCTATTGGTGGTGATGAAGATTTATCAGGAAAAGGAAAGAAAAAAGCAGACAGGTTTAAACCTGTGGTAAAATTCATGGGTCCATTTGAGTTAAAAGAAGGTAAAACGGCTAAACATACCTTTAAATTACCTAAATATATTGGTTCGGTTAGAACTATGGTTATTGCAGGAAAAGATGGTGCGTATGGATTTGCTGATAAAGCTACTCCTGTAAAAAGCCCACTCATGTTACTTTCTACTTTACCCAGAGTTTTGAGTCCTACAGAAACAGTAAAAATGCCGGTAACTGTTTTTGCTATGGATGAAAAAATTAAAAATGTAAAGCTTAAAGTTGAAACCAACGATTTGGTTGAATTGATTGAATCATCGAATCAGCAAATAACCTTTGATAAAATTGGTGATCAGGACGTTCAGTTTAATTTAAAAGTAAAAGAAAAACTGGGTGTTGCTAAAATTAAGGTAATAGCTGAATCAGGCAGTGAAAAAGCAGAGTATGAAATGGAAATTAATGTGCGTATTCCAAATCCAAAGGTTACAGATGTTTACAATATGGTTATTCAGCCGGGTGAAACATGGACACAGGATTTTGAAATATTTGGTATTGATGGTACAAATGAAGCAATGCTTGATGTTGCAAATATACCTCCAATAGATTTCGGACGACGATTAAAATTCCTTATTCAATATCCGCATGGTTGTGTTGAGCAAACTACATCATCAGTATTTCCTCAGTTATATATTGGAAAAGTTATGGAAATCAGTGACGATATGAAAGAAAGAATACAATCCAATGTAATTGCAGGTATAAACAGGTTAAAAACATTCCAGTTGTCGGATGGAGGATTGGGATACTGGCCGGGGGCTAATGAATCTAATGCTTGGGGTACGTCATATGCAGGGCACTTTATGCTTGAAGCTGAGGCTTTGGGTTATGATTTACCTGTTGGTTTTAAAGATCAATGGATTTCATTTCAGCAAAACCAGGCAAACAATTGGCAATATAGTGGTTATCAATACTCTGTTTTAACACAGGCATATCGATTATATACACTGGCTTTAGCTAAACAACCCGAAATAGGTGCCATGAACCGGTTAAAAGAATTTCCAAATATGAGTATTCAGGCAAAATGGAGATTAGCAGCAGCCTATGTTTTAGCCGGAAAGCCCGAAATAGCCAAACAAATGACCGAACAACTTCAACTTAATGTTGAAAATTACAAAGAACTTTCATATACCTATGGCTCTTCAACACGCGACGAAGCTATGATACTCGAAGCATTAGTGTTACTTAAAGATAATCAAAGAATAGTACCTTTAATAGACAAATTGTCGAAAGAGCTTTCATCTAAAACATGGATGAGTACTCAAACCACTGCTTATTGTTTGGTAGCCTTTTCTAAATTGTTATTGGGCGATATGTATGGCGATCAGAACTTAAAGTACAGCTATGCATTTAATAATGAAAAACCTGAATCTGTAAGTTCTGATAAAAATATGGAACAACAGCAAAAAACGCTAAACAAAACAAAACCGGGTAAACTTGCTGTTACGAATAATTCAGAATCTATAATTTATGCAAGTTTAGCCATAGAAGGTGTTCCGTTGATTGAAAATACATCAGCTTCAAATAACAACTTAACACTGAATGTTGTGTATAAAACACTGGAAGGGAATATGATTTATCCTGAGGATATTAAACAAGGAACCGATTTTAAAGCAGAAATAACTGTGAAAAATCCGGGAACAATGGGCGATTATAAAGAAATGGCGCTTATACAAATGGTTCCTTCCGGATGGGAAATTCATAATACAAGAATGTTTGGTGGGACATCTGTTCACGAAAAGGATATACCAACTTATCAGGATATTAGAGACGATAGGGTTTTAACTTATTTTGATATTCGGGCAGGTGAATCAAAAACATTTGTAGTATTATTCAATGCAGCTTATTTAGGAGATTTCTATATGCCTGCAATATCCTGTGAAGCAATGTATGACAATAATATAAATGCAAGAATACCAGGAAGATGGGTTAAGGTATCTAAATAAAATTTTTAATAATCTTTTTGTGATGGTATATAACACATATACCATCACTTTTATTCATATGAGATATTTTTTTGCATTCACTTTATTTCAGTTTCTTTTAACATTTCAGCTTAGCTGTGCACAAATTAAGTTGCCAATAGCAACAGGAAATAGGACAGAAATAAAAGAAATTAAATTAACATCTATAGGTGATTTTGGCATTATGCGTAAAGAACGGCCAGGTGTACCGGAACATTTGCATACCGGAATAGATATAAAGAGGCCGTCAAAAAACTATAATAACGAACCCATATTTTCGGTTTCAAGGGGAATTGTTATAAGCGTTAGGGATGATGGGCCCTTTGCTCAGATTATTATTGAACATAAAAACAATAATGATATTTTCTGGACAGTATATGAGCATATTGCAGGAATAAAAGTAACAATTAATCAGGAAGTAAATGAATATGCACCAATAGCCCGATTTATGAACAAAAGTGAATTGAATAAATATGGTTGGCAATTTGACCATTTCCATTTTGAAATATTGAAATATCCTCCTAAACGTTTAAAAACTAATAATAAACAACCTCAATATAAATTTTGCACCTATAATCTAATCTGTTATAATAAAAACGATCTGGATAATTATTATATTGATCCATTCATATTTTTTAAAGAGAACCTGAAAAATGAATAATAAAAGAAGAAATATTATTATTCTTATATCTATTCTATTGGTAATTATTTTGATATTTCCGGTAAAAGAACCAAAACGGGCATATTCAACGGTTTTATATTCATATGATAATCAATTACTAGGAGCAAAAATAGCTTCTGATGGCCAGTGGCGCTTTCCTGAATTGGATTCTGTACCTTATAAATTTGAAAAATCGATCATCTTATTCGAAGATCAATATTTTTATAAACACCCGGGAATCAATCCCTTTTCACTTTTAAGAGCATTACAGCAAAATATTAAAGCTAAAAGAATAGTAAGCGGAGGCAGCACACTAACCATGCAGCTGGTGCGCATGAATTATAATAACCCGGCTCGTACTATTTGGCAAAAAATGAAAGAAATCATTATTGCTTTAAAACTGGATTTAAAATATTCTAAAAAGGAAATAATTGTAAAATATGCATCAAATGCTCCTTTTGGTGGAAATGTTGTAGGACTGGAAGCTGCTGCATGGCGTTATTATGGACGTAAACCACATCAGCTTTCGTGGTCAGAATCGGCTACTTTGGCTGTATTGCCAAATTCGCCTGCGTTAATCCGCCCGGGACGCAATATGGATCAATTACTACAAAAAAGGAACTTTCTTTTAAACAAACTATATAAAAATCAAGTAATTGATTCAATAACTTATGAATTGTCATTATTAGAAAGGCTTCCCGGAAAACCTTTTGCTATACCGCAAGAAGCACCTCATTTATTGGAGCGTTTGACTTTAAGCAATAGTGGTGAAAAACTATTATCGTGCATTGATTATCAGTTACAAAAGAATATTAATAGAATTACAGTACAGCATCAAAAAAAATTAGCGGCAAATGAAATTTACAATATGGCTGTTATTGTAGTAAAAATGGAAACAGGTGAAGTAATAGGTTATATAGGAAATACAGATATTAATAATTCAAACGAGCATGGGAGCGATGTTGATATTATTACAGCCCCCAGAAGTTCGGGCAGTATTCTAAAGCCGTTATTATATTCAATTATGTTGGATAATGGGGAAATTTTACCAGAATCGCTAATTGCGGACATTCCGACACAAATGAAAGGTTATTCGCCAAAAAACTATGATTTAAATTATGATGGTGCAGTACCTGCTTCCAAAGCATTGTCGCGATCGTTAAATGTTCCAGCAGTACATATGTTGCAAGATTTTGGAGTAAACCGCTTTTTAGATTACCTGCAAAAAATGAATTTCAGCCATATGTCATTTTCCGCTGAACACTATGGTTTATCGTTGATTCTTGGAGGAGCTGAAGTCTCTCTTTGGGATTTGGCAGGTACATATACCAGTTACGGACGCATCTTAAATCATTATGCAACCAACAGTTCGATGTATCGAAAAGCAGATTTTCATGCTCCTGTATTACTTAAAAAGGATATAAACCCAATAAAAAACAATGAATTTCAGCAAAATAAGGATATTAATGGAGCAGCATCCATATGGTTGACCTTCGAGGCTTTATTAAAAGTAAACCGGCCGGAAAATGAGCTCGGATGGGAATCTTTTTACTCTTCCAAAAAAATAGCCTGGAAAACAGGTACAAGTTTTGGTTTTAGAGATGCCTGGGCTATTGGATTTAATAAAGAGTTTTTAGTGGGAGTGTGGGTCGGAAATGCTGATGGGGAAGGGCGCCCTGGTATTGTGGGGGTATTAGCAGCAGCACCTGTACTCTTTGAAATATTCGATTTATTACCCGGAAACGAATGGTTTACAAAACCTTACGACGATTTAGTTAAAGTTCCTGTATGTGTTGAAAGTGGGCATAGAGCTTCATTCTTATGCCCGAATACAGATTCTTTAGAAATACCAGAATCTGGTTTAAAAACAGAACCTTGCCCATATCACATGCTTATACATCTCGATAAATCAGAAAGATATCGTGTGAATTCAAAATGTGCAAAACCTCTGGATATGGTGCATAAATCGTGGTTTGTTTTACCTCCGGCATGGGAATGGTACTATAAACGCAAGAATCCTTTATATAAAACATTACCACCATTCAGAACAGATTGTAATGAAATTAATACAATTCCACTAATGCAGTTTGTATATCCAAATAGCGAAACAAATATTTATATTCCGCGCGATATTGACGGTAATATACAAAAGGTTGTTTTTGAAGTTGCTCATCGTTATCCGGAAAAAAAAGTATTTTGGCATATCGATAATGAGTTTATCGGGCAAACATTTGATATGCATCAAATGGAGATATTTGCCAACGAAGGCGAACATATTATTACGGCTGTTGACGAAGATGGTAATTCCATTAAAAGAAAGGTATTTTTTGTAAGCAGATACTAAAATTTTTTATGCTTATTAAGTTGTTTAAAATAGCACGTTTTTTGTAAATTGAAATCGGGGAGTGAATGAAATCATTCTTTAAAATATATTTTTAACCAACTTTTTATTATTTTCATACGTTAATCAATAAGCAAATTTATAATATAAGCAGTTAAAGTTCATAACAAAAAACATAAACGCTATGAATAAGAAATATTACTTAATGGCAATGGCTCTTTTTTTATTCTTACTGGCTAATGCCCAAGAAGATACAACAGACCTTTTTTATCAAATGAATAAAAGGTATGAGTCTACAAAGAAACAAATGGATGATCGTTATCTGAAGACCAGGGAACAGATGCAAAAAGAATACGATGCTTATATGAGTAGAAAGAATGTAGAGTTTCAAAAATACCTTAAATCCGGTTTTAAAGAATTTGAACAGTCAGCGGCTGAAGAAAAACCCAATACAGAGCCCAAACCAGTTGAACAACCCACTTTTGAGCCAAAAGCAGAAAAAGCTGAAGTTGTAATCTCCAAAGCTCCAAAAGAAGAAATTAAAGTTGAAATTATTAATGCAGCTGCACACTCACTAGCACCCATTGCAAATGAGCCTAAGGATGCTAATATTTACACACAGGATTTAACGGTCGACTTTTTTTCCAGTAAGGTAAACCTAAACATCGATACCCGAATGAAAAGTCTGAAGCTCAATGCTGTTAATCCAGATGCATTTGCGCAATATTGGGCAAACTTTACTCAAACATATTACCAAACCTATATTAAATCTGTCACAAACTATGCTAACCAAACAAATTTAAACGATTGGGGAGTTTACAAGTTAATAGAGAGTACTGCAAAAATGCTCTTTAGCTCTGTAAATAATCAGAATATGTGGATGTGGGCAATGCTAAACCAGTCCGGATACAGAGTAAAAATTGCATATAATCAAAACCAAACTGCTTTACTGTTGCCCATTATTCAGGAAGTTTACGAAAAGCCTTATTTTATTATTAAAGGCACAAAATACTATATCCTGAATGATATGAAAACCAGCAAAATGCTCACATATTCAGAAGATTTTGGTATAGCAGCTAAAACAATAGATTTGCATTTACCATACAGTTTAAATTTTAGCGGAGAAGCAAACTATATAGAAAAACAAACACGGTTACCTGAAAAATCGGAATCTTTAAAACTGAAAATAGATAAAACCACCATTGGATTTTTGGCAAGTTACCCACAAACTGAAAATTCAGTGTATCTGAATGCTGCTATGTCTAATAATATTAAAGAAACCTTATTAGAAAGTATAAAGGCTCAAATAAAAGGTAAATCAGAAACAGATGCTGTTAGTTATTTATTGAGTTACTTGCACAACTCCTTTGAATATAAAACAGATAATGACCAGTTTGGTAAAGAAAAAACTTTTTTCCCGGATGAGATATTCTATTATCCTTATTCTGACTGCGAAGACAGGACTGTTCTTTTTACGAAGTTAGTTAATGATCTTCTTGGGCTTGATGTAATAGCTGTTTTATATCGCGATCATATGGCTGCAGCTGTGGCATTTACTAATCATGTGGAAGGTTATAGTTTTATGGTGGATGGGAAAAATTATACTATTTGCGATCCGACGTACTTAAATGCTCCAATAGGTTCTGTTATGCCAAGATACATGGAATATAAACCTCAGGCTATTAAAATAAATAACAACAGTAAGCTGAATAATATATGGCAGCATATTACAAAAACATTAGAAACAAACAATCAAAATAAAATCTTTATAAACAACAGAGCTGTTTCTGAAAATGGAAGATATATTGTGGCAGGCTGGTATAGCGATAATATTTCAATTAATGGTAAATTTTATAGTCCTTATAATAATACACGCGATCTGTGGTTTGCTACTTTTAATAAATATGGCAGGCTGGAATGGTTTTTACCTGTTGAATGTTCCGGTTATAGTTATACACAGGCAATTGCTGTAGGCAGAAAAGGAGAGGTGTATGCACATATCAATTACAACGGTACTATAAATGCAAATCGTCGTAAATTATATACAAGCGATATTACATCTCAATTAGTACTGGGTATTTCAAGCAATGCAGATATAGTTTTTCACGAAAATATCAGCTTACAGACTGAAGAAAATGATAAAATTGCTTTTTATGTGAAATATAAGCCCGATGGTACTAAGGTAGACCTGGTTTCTTTCCCTTTGGAAGAAATTCATTTTGATTCTGAAATTATAGTGGATTCTTACAATGATATTGTTGTGCGTGGAGTTATTGGAGAAATAGAAGGCCTTACGAAAGAAGTTCCAAAACAGGTATCCAGTGCTTCATTTAGTGCTGAAAACCAGATTAATGCTTATATCGATGAATATAAAAAACGTGATTTCGAGCCTAAAACTACAGGTATATTTGCTTCTTTAAAGCTTCTTTCACAAAACGGAGGAAGTATATCGGGCGAAGTAGTAAGAAATCTGCTGAATACAAACAATCCTACATTTAAGCAAAAAAATCCTAACATATATAAAAGCCTTTCAAGCATGCAATTTGTTATAAATAAGGGCGGTATTGTTAAAATACAAACAGAAAACGGCAAAGATATCTCATTATCAGCTATGAAAATTAAAAATAATAGCAATATGCAAATTGTTAAAACTTCCGAGAATTCATATAAAATTTCATTTTTAAATGGTGTTGAAGTTGGCAAAGCGATTGTGTGGTACGATTTAAATTTTATTAATTTAAATAGCGACGGTAAAATTATATTTGATTACGATGACGATCACACCAAAAAAGAAATGGTAATTAACGACATAATAGACTAATATTTATTGAACATTATTATTTAGGCGTTAACTCGTCGAGAATTGAATATTTGAATTTCTGTAGCAAATTATTCGGAAAAACGATTTCTCACAAAAAAATGCCTAAGAAGCGTGAAACGCTTGTTGACACTTTTAAAATAATTTAATCTCGTAAACAATTAGATACAAACTTGCCAGCTGGCTGGTTTGAAATAAAACTGGATAAGTATCCTTTAAATTAAATTCTAATTAGCCAAATATTTTATTTGCAAGAAGCGAAGGATGAAACAAAGTGGACAGTAATGGATTAAGAGAATGCAAAAACCTTAATATAATTTCGATCTTTATCAAACTTGCTTCGACAAGCTTAGCATTACAGTCCGACAACTGAAATTATATTAAATATGGCTAAAAAGCCCTATTACGGTTTTTGCCATCTATGACCTATAATTAATATTATGTTAAATAGAATATTTTAGATAAAAGGGAAAGATTTTAACACTTTCCCCTTTTCTATTTTATTCTTCTAATTTTTTTGAAATCTCTTCGTATTTATCAGTCATTTTAAAACGATAGTATAAATTCTTTAATGTGGTCATTATTCCTTTATCAGTCGGTTGTAATTCATGCGCCTTTTCAATATACGGAAGTGATTCTAAGAATTTGTCGTCAGCAATCTTTTTTGCAGCTTCGTACTTCTTATTATCAGTTATTGCATTAGCTTTATCAGTTAATTCAACACCTTCATTAAAAAATAGTACACCTAAATTATAATATGCTTCAAAGAAATTGGGATTTAATTCTATTGCTTTTTTATATTTTTCTTTTGCTTTATCTTTATTTCCTGTTTTGTCGTATAAATGACCTTCTGCTGAATAAAACTGTGGATTGCTTGGGTCTTTTTCTCTTGCAACCTCTAAATATTTAAATGCTTCTTCTGGATTTTCACTTTCTAATAAGTAGTAATTGATAATTCCACTTAATAATGCTTGATTTGATGGGTATTTTTCAAATCCTTCTTTCAATTTTCCAATATAATTTAAAGTATCACCTTTTGCTTTATAAGCATCTGCTAATAAAGAATAAGTGTCACCTTCTCCATATTCTAATGCTATCGATTTTTCATAATATTTTATGGCATTATCATAATCTGCAATACGTTGAGCAGTTACTGCTGTGTTAAAAATTACTGCAGTATCAATCTCACCCTGAAAAACTGGCATTTCCTTAACTTCAAGAGTTTTTTCAAAATAAATAAATGCATCCTTAAAATTTTCATCCTGATAAGCTGTTACAGCTGAATTAACAAATGAGTTAGTTAACATTAAAAGCTTTGCATCTATTGATCCCTGTAACATTTTGCCGTCACCCATATTATAAGCCTTTTTGTAATTATCAAATGCTTTAACTAATGGGTAATCACATATCCCTTTAAATTCTGGATTTGTAGATTTTGCAATTTGATCGTAAATAAGGCCTTTTACATAATATGTTTTCGCCATTTCTTTTGTTTTTTCATCTTGCTCTGCTAATTGAATGAGTTTAAGGGCAGTATCTAACCTTTCTCCCTTCTCAGCCCAAGCAGAAGCTTTATTAACATATTTTTTTTGTGCAAACGTATTTCCGCCAACACATAAAATTGCAAGTGCAATTATTGATAAATAAATTACTTTTCTCATTTTCATGGTTTTTAATATTAATTTTTCAATTTTTTATTTTGCTCAAAAATAAAACATATTTATTGCTTGTCAAATTTTATGCCCAAATTTAAGACTATTCTTCAATAATTTCATTAACATCCTTAATTTCTGATGTTTCTGTTTCATTTGCTATTTCATCTTCATCTTTTGTAACCTGGGCTACGGCGGCAATTGAATCGTCATTTCTTAAATTGATTAATCTTACCCCTTGCGTTGCCCTACCTGTTATCCTAAGGTCTGAAACAGCTAAACGAATGGTTATACCTGAGCGGTTAATAATCATTAAATCCAACTCATCATTTACTCCTTTTATAGCTATTAGCTTACCTGTTTTATCGGTAATATTAAGGGTTTTTATACCTTTACCTCCACGGTTGGTAATTCTGTATTCATCTATATCGGAACGTTTGCCAAAACCTTTTTCAGATACTACAAGGATCTCATTATCATCTTTTTCAACCCAAACCATTCCTATTACTTCGTCGTCGGCTTTACCTAAAGTAATACCTTTAACTCCTGCACCTGTCCTTCCAACAGCTCTAACATTTTGTTCATTAAAACGAATTGCTTTACCTTCCCTTGTTGCCAGAATAATATCACTCTTACCATCTGTTAGTTTAGCCTGCAACAACTGGTCATTTTCCTTAATTGTAATAGCGTTTACACCATTTTGTCGGGGGCGAGAATATGCTTCAAGCGAAGTTTTCTTAATAATACCCTTTTTGGTGCACATTACAATGTAATTATTCTCGATGTATTCAGCCTCGTTAAGATTCTGAACATTTATAAATGCTGCAATTTTATCGTCAGGTTCAATATTAATTAAATTCTGAACAGCTCTTCCTTTTGAACTTCTTGTGCCTTCAGGTATTTGATAAACTTTTAACCAAAAACACCTTCCTTTTTGGGTAAAAAACAGCATTGTATTATGCATAGAAGCTACAAACATATGTTCCAGGAAATCTTCATCTCTGGTTGTTGAGCCTTTTGACCCAACACCTCCCCTGTTTTGTGTTCTAAAATCCCTCACCGGAGTACGTTTTATATAACCTAAATGTGAAATAGTTACAACCATTTCTTCATCTACATAAAAATCTTCCGGGTTAAATTCTCCTTCATCAGGTACTATATCCGTTTTCCTTTCATCCCCATACGTATTTTTAACATCAATTAATTCATTTTTAATGATTTCCATTCTCATCTCAACACTTTCCAGAATTGCTTTTAAGTGTTCAATAAGCTTCATTAATTCAGCATATTCTTCTTTAATTTTCTCTCTTTCAAGTCCGGTAAGTTTTTGCAATCTCATATCGAGTATTGCTTTAGCCTGAATTTCCGACAATTCAAATTTGGCCATTAAGCCATCTTTTGCTTCTTCTGGTGTTTTTGAAGCTCTTATTAACGCTATTACTTCATCTAAATGGTCTAATGCAATTAATAAACCTTCGAGGATATGAGCTTTTTTCTCTGCCTGATCGAGTTCGTATTGAGTTCTGCGGGTTACAACCTCATGCCTGTGTTGTACAAAGTATTCTATTAACTGTTTTAGGTTTAAGGTTTTAGGGCGGCCCTTAACCAATGCAATATTATTAACACTAAAGGCAGTCTGTAACTGAGTATATTTAAATAATTTATTTAAAACAACATTGGCAATAGTATCTCTTCTTATATCATATACTATTCGTAATCCTGTCCTATCCGATTCATCACTGATGTTGGTTATACCCTCAATTTTTTTCTCATTAACCAGTTCAGCCGTTTTCTTAATTAATTCGGCTTTGTTAACCATGTATGGGATTTCAGTTACAATAATTCGCTCACGGCCGTTGCTTTCTGTTTCAATTTCAGCTTTGGACCGAATAACAATTCTGCCCCTTCCTGTTTCAAAAGCATCTTTAATTCCCTGGTAACCGTATATTATGCCACCAGTTGGAAAATCAGGGGCTTTTACATGCTTCATTAAATCACCTATTTCGATATCGTTATTATCTATATAAGCAATAATAGCATCAACAATTTCGGATAAATTATGGGGTGGCATATTAGTTGCCATACCAACTGCAATACCCGATGCACCATTAACTAAAAGATTGGGTATTCGGGTAGGCAATATAGTTGGTTCTTCAAGCGAATCGTCAAAGTTTAACTGAAAATCAACCGT
>Ga0209408_1001634_pt1 | contig 13794 bp, 9 predicted proteins | sample AD_UKC107_MetaG_FD_184422 | JGI IMG/M metagenome (GOLD analysis project Ga0209408, IMG submission 184422) | Active sludge microbial communities of municipal wastewater-treating anaerobic digesters from Hong Kong - AD_UKC107_MetaG (SPAdes)... | ecosystem: Engineered > Bioreactor > Anaerobic >... | reverse complement strand
GGTTTGACTGCCGAATCTCGTCAGGAAAGCTCGAAGCGTTCAATGGGAAAATCAGAAGACTGCTAAAGAATACCTGTGGTCTGAGGGATCAAGAGTATATGTTCCTAAGAATACAAAACCTTATGGACGCAAAAACCTGAAGGGCCAGAATTGCAGACGATGTGCTCGAAGCCTATGAACAGGGCAGAAAGATACTGGTTCTTACCGAGCGCACCGGCCACCTGCAGACACTGAAGGAACTCCTGAAAAACATAACAGAAAACCTCTACATCCTCCACGGCCGCCTTTCGGCAAAGAAGCGCAGAACAGTTATCGAAGAACTGAATCAGCTGAGCGAAACCGAACCCAGGATACTCCTCGCCACAGGCAGGCTGATAGGGGAGGGCTTCGACCACCCCGCCCTGGACACCCTTGTACTGGCAATGCCCATCTCCTGGAAGGGCACCCTCCAGCAGTACGCCGGCCGCCTCCACAGGGACCACGCCGACAAGGAATCGATACGCATCTACGACTACACCGAAAACAGCCAGCCCCTGCTCAGAAGGATGTGGGAGAAACGCCTGAAGGGCTATAAGGCGATTGGGTACAGCATTGGGGGAGTGGGGGAGCTGTTCATGGACGATCCTTACAAAGGGAAGCAGCGGGAAGAAAGGTATTGATTTCTGCATGATTGACACATGGCTTTGTTATTACTTGCTTCAGAGGCAATTTTCTGCAATAGTGTTGTTTCACGGAAGAGGAAGGCAGAAGTAGTAACCGAGGAGATACTATCTGTTCTTCCCTTCGCTGCTGGAATCTTTTTTGTGCTAAGAGATGAGGGTAGCATGGATTATATTGCAAAGTATAAAACAGCTAATTAGAAGTAGAAGCATATAGTATATTTAATATAGAAAGTCGGAGTTGACAATGGAGCATATACAGATAAGCATTGTACCTGCGATAATTATCATCTTTATAATATCAAATATATGGTATATTGGGAAAATTACAAGACTTGCGAGATCAAGACGAAAAACCAAGAGCTTTTTCACAGATCACACTGCCGTTGGAGTTGCAGTCGCTTTGGAAAAAGCGTCTGCTGATAGTTGCCTGGGAAAGTGCTGGTCCATTCTTAGCGGTAACTGGACTCCGTCGGAGCAAAATGACCGGAAAGCAATCTCTTTCGTGCATTTAAGAAGTCTGTTCGATAATGATACTCTGAGCGGTGACGATACATACAGGAGAATGATTTATACACTTCCTGGTGTGTTTGTTGGCCTTGGAATCCTGGGTACATTCATTGGTATCAATGAAGGCTTGGGTGACTTTGATTTTGGTAATTCAGAGGCCATTAATGGTAGCATTGAGACACTAATTAGTGGAATGAGAATGGCTTTTGATACTTCGATATGGGGTATTTTGGCAAGTATCTTTTTCATGCTAATACTATATCTATTGAGGAAGTTAATTGTTGTTAAAAGCGTCAGAAAGTTCTATACATTCCTTGATTCTAGATTCGAGTATCACTCCACATCAAGATTTCTTGCTGACATAAGAGAACAGAGCATCGCACAGACAAATGCAGTGAAGAAGCTGAAAGAGGAGTTGGTTGAACCCTTGGAAGAAGCACTTGAGGGTGCCTTTAACAACACTGTTGTGCCCGTTATGCAGCAAGTCTCTGAAACAGTTTCTGGTCTATCGGATTTCAGCCGAGGGTCTTCAACAGCTGCCCTAGAAGGACTTGTTGATTCATTTCTTGAGAAGCTTACTTCAACGTCGAATCTTCAGCTGGAAAGCATCAATGAGCAGCTGAAAGTAACCAGTGAGTCCATGACCGCAGCTAGGGAAGGCATGGAAGCAATCACAGATAAGCAGATTCACGCCTCGAATCTGAACTCTGAGACTATGCAGGTAATTTCATCAGCCTCCACTACGCTTCAGGATCTTGTGGGGAAAATGCAGCAGATCAAAGATATCGCGGATAGAACAGATAACCTCATTGCCGTTCTTATGGAGGCAAGCAGCAATCATGACAAGACCATAATGGAGTTCGCAGCAAGGGGCGAAAAAATCACTGGTGATATGGGATTACTTTACCAACAGACCAGCAAACTCTGGGAAGACCACAATCAGTCTTTCACAAAATTGTCAAATGCAGTTGAAGTAGGGGTACCGAGGTTCGCGGAAGAGGTGAACAGGAGTCTTGGCAGCGTTCTCAACCGCTTTGACGCAGAGCTGACAAGAGCAGTACGATCACTTGAAGGGTTGCTGGAAGATCTCCAGACAAGTTTTGAGGATATGATTGAGAAGTTTGATGAGAAGAAGGTTGAACCTTCAATGGCAGTAAGCGTGAACAAGTTCGCAGAAACCATTCATGATATGTCCAAAGAGCTTCAGAGATTCAGACCAAGTTCTGGTGGTTAGAATGGATAGCTTCGAGTACTCCGGAGACAAAGAGCAGAAGAACGATCCCTTCACTTTATCATACAGCGATCTCATGGCTGCTCTGATGCTTGTATTCGTTCTGCTTCTTTCAGCTGCTTTGCTCCGAATAAAAGAAGAAGAGGAAAGTAAAGAAGAGCAGGCGAATAGAATAACGCTTATTAAAGATGAGATCATAACTCAACTTGAGGCCGCATTTCGGGAGGAGGGAATCAGTATAGAGGTTGATCCGCAAACTGGAGCCATAACCTTCAAAGAAGAAGATGTCAGGTTTGCTTCTGGGAGTTATCAGCTTCCAGAAGAGGGTGAGGTAAGACTCAACCAGGTCATTCCAGTTTACCTGAACGTGCTTATGAATCCTGATTTCAGTGATGATGTCACTCAGATAATGGTTGAAGGTCATACCGATCCGCAGCCCTTTGGTGCTGGTGGTGGATCTCCCCGTTATGAGACCGCCTATCTGGACAATCTGGGGCTGAGTATGCTCAGGGCTCAGTCGGTGGTTTCATATATGCTCTCAATGAAGCTTGATTCCATTGGAGCTGCTGATAGCCTTCCAAACATCATATGCTGCTCCGACAGGCTGAAAGGTCTTCTTACTGCAACAGGTGCCAGTTTCTCGAGACCCCTCGATAGCTATGGTAATCCCATAAGTGATGTTCCTTATGAGGAAATACGACTTGGAGAGTATGACCAGGAATACTCTCTGATCGACTATGAAAGAAGCAGAAGGGTAGAGATCACTTTCAGGCTGAATGACGAGGAATACCTCAGAGAGATCAGAGAGATTCTTTCAGAGGAATGATACAGTTGAGCGATGGACTTCCCGCAAGACAAGCTTTTCGGCTGAAACCAGCCATAGAGAACATACAACCCCAGAAATTGCAAGAGGCTGCTGCAGAACTCGAAGCTAAACATTCCGGTCTCTCCGTAAAAACAGCGCCACAAGATATGGAGAAACTTCTCTCTGACTTTCATTTCGATATTACCAGTCTTTCGCAGGAAGATATCTTCAGAAAGTGGAGCAGAAGAAAAAGAAGCCTCCTGGACATCGTTATCGTTGCTGGAAGGAAGCAGTCACACGAAGCCTTCGATCAGAGAGAAAGATGGTCAATCCTTGAGAATGCTTTTCTTGTATTGCTTTCAGCGAAGAATCTGCTTCCCAGGTATCTCGAAGCAATAGGGATCGCTGTTCTGAACAATATGGGAAACGAGACCCTCTGGAGAATGTTTTTCCAGGCAATAGAGAAAGCTGACAACAGACTTGGGAAGAGGGCTTCAGTTTGGAAAAAGTACATCACTGATCTTCCTGCTCCAGAGCGAATCGTCAAAAAAGAGCTTCAAGCAACCAATCTTGAGAACATTGAAAGGTATTTTGCTGTTGATGGAACGTGGACTGGAACGAGAATACTGCGCACAGCTCTGCATGAGATAGCGAAACAGGACTCATTAAGTTACTTCGAAACTGAGTTGTTCGGGGATTTCACTCAGGGAAAGACACATACTACTGATATGGGATTCCTCGGAGATATTGAAATTGATGTTCTATCTGCTTTCATAAACTCATACTGCGCTGATATAAAAGGAGTGCCCCTGGAAGACAGATACTTGGATTACCTTGTTTCCAGCAGAATAATGGATGTTCCTTCGGCGGGGGTAAAATGGCTTCATCCTCTGATACATGACAGGTCAAGGAAAGTTGTTGAATCATATCTTCTTGGAGTCGATTTCAGAATGGCGTTCGACCACATTCTCCTTCACCAGGAACGAAAACGATACTGGTTGAGATGGCTTGAGAGTGGTCATGTAAAAAGAATACGTGTTTTCGGGTCTTATAGTCAGTTATCGCGCCATAGTTTTAACTGTCCGACCGGAATCATGGAATTCCCTACGCTGCAGATGGACTTGGGACCCTGCTATGTGTTCGAATGCGGGGAACATGGTTCAGGAGCTTTATACGCATACCCCAGTAACGGTCCAATAGACTGGAATCACAAGAAGCGTCACACAAGAAGTTACAAAGCACCTATTCTCGATTCATACGCAGGAGTATCCAGAAGATGGCTGAAGATCTCTCATTCAGGGAACTGGCAAAGCAAGGTGGATAATGCCCTTAGAGACCACTACAGGCTGCAGAGGTAAAATGAAACCGATTTTCACTGAGAGCGGTGTGTTCTTCAGCTTCGATGACGCCCACGGGAGAGCTTCAAGAGGGTATTCCCTGCTTGCAGTCCTTGAGGCGGATGGCGTAGCTGAGAAATCAAACGATGGCTACTTCATATCTGATGACGATTTTGTGAGTCTGGACTCTTCAGAGCTCTCTATCCTTGGTGCTCCAATGGAATTCCCCTACAGACTGAAGGTAGCTTCCAGAAACACACCTTCAGATGATGACTTCAGCTGTTCTCTGGAGTTGATCAGTTCATCCGGAGTGAGGATTCCCTATTCCGGGCACAGAACTGGATGCGTAGTTGATATAGAGAGTAATAGATATCTTCTTAACGCTGCTCAGCTTAAGTTCATGAAAGCACTTGATGTTCTTGAAGATACCTCCCGTGAGATGTATCTGAAGAAAAGTGACAGGCGTGTAAGAGTACTGGACAAGATTGGGGACATTCAGGAAGCAGCAGGTGATGCAGGAGTACAGACCGATGATTTTCTGCAAAGCTTTCGAGTTGCCCGACCTGAGAAGATAAGACCCGGTGTGAAGTTCAATGAAGATGGTTCCGTGGATGTTTTCCCTGAAGCAGCAGGAATAGAAATGACCCCTGAGGAAACTGAGCTCTATGCAGCCCGGGCCATCAGGGGAAGGAACGTTCGCAAAGCTGTCTCAGTGGATAATGGCGGAGTGTCCCTTGAAGTGCTTCATTCAGAAACCTACAGAGAAGGCTTGCATGAGATCAGGGAAAACAGGCACATTGAGGCTGATGAGGTAGGGGATCTTCTCTCAAATCCATCCAGTTACTTCAGCAATCCAGATCTTTTCGATCTTGACGGTTTCGGCCAAAGGGTTCTTGGCCTTGCAGAGATAGCGATTGAGGCACAACAGAGACGCGGTGGCTCACTGATGAACATCAACTGGGATCTAATGCAGATCCTACCAGACGCTACCATTGGGAAAATCGATCCTGAGAACTTAAGGATTGAGACCGTCGATGATCTGGACTCACTTGAAATGGCTTTTGATCGCGCCAGATGCATGGGTTGCAATACTCTGGTATTCAAAGGCTGCATTTTCAAGTGTGATCCTGAAGCTCTCGAGGAGTTTATTAAGGTCAAGAAGGATCTCTTCATAGCTCAAGGGCTTCTTGCCGGCAACGCAGAAGAAGCCTTACAACGACTCAGAGCCAACTCGAAACTACCCGAAAAATGCTATCTTGGTCTGGCGATTCACGATAATGTGGAAGAGCTGCATGTTGAAACCTTTGATACTGAGGAAGTTGATTATCGAATACCGGAATCCCTCAAAGCAAGCCTTTTCGGTTTTCAGAAAGAGGGTCTCCTTTGGCTTCAGCAGAGAGCTGCGAGTTCCGAGAGATCCGGATTACTCGCTGATGACATGGGCCTCGGTAAGACTCTTCAACTGCTCAGTTATGTGGCAGGGGAAATGGAGAGCGGAGATGAAGGTCCCTTTCTTGTTATCGTTCCTACAACTCTGCTGCGTAACTGGCAGGACGAGTTTGAAAGGCACTTCGAAGAGTCTGTAAGCAGGAAGTGTCTCGTTCTTCATCGCGACTTCGTTAGAGCTTTTGGGGACAAGGGAGTTTCCATTACTCAGCCGGATGGTTCCATTAAGCACTTTCCCCACAAGCGGAGGATATCCAAGCAAGGCCTAGATCTTATCAGAAAGGCTGGTCTGGTGGTGACCAACTATGAGCTGATAAGGGATTATCAGATAAGTCTGGGGGAAATCAGGTTCACAGCCATTATCTGCGATGAGATACAGAAGGCGAAGAATCCTTCAGCGCAACTTACCAAGGCCATTAAGGCTATGCATTCAGAAGTGAGGATTGCGTCAACGGCTACTCCGGTGGAAAACTCCCTTCAGGATCTGTGGTGCATTGTCGACTTCATGGCGCCTGGTTATCTCGGAACTCTGAGGGATTTTCGTCAGAGGTTCGTTCCATCAACCGGAGTCGCTGTACCAGCTGAAGACATTGATTACCTGAGAGGCAAGCTCGATAGCAGAAACCTCCTTCTCAGGAGAACAAAGGATGATATGCTGGATCTTCCCAGAAAGACACATCACACATACAGGGTGCCGATGGGATACATGCAGAAGGAGCTGTATTCAAAGGCGGCTCAGGTGAAGAGGGTAGACTGGACTCAGATACTGGGCGTGCTTCAGAACATGATCAAGATATGCAGCCACCCTTATCTGGCAAAACCGGATTTCCTGGGGAGCGCTGATACAGATTCAATGATAAAAGACTGCCCAAAGCTGGGATGGACACTGAACAAGCTGCGCGAGATCAGAGAGATGCGGGAGAAGGTGATCATTTTCACTCAATACCGAAAGATGCACCAGATACTTCTTGAGTGTATCGAGTGCGGCTTGGATATAAAGCCCCCCGTCATTTCTGGAGAAACTCCAATCAACACAAGGCAGAAAACGGTGGATGATTTCAATGATTCAACAGGTTTCAACATCATGCTACTTTCTCCCCTGGCTGCTGGTGTCGGGCTTACTATCACCGGTGCAAATCATGTTATCCACTACTCCAGGCTATGGAATCCCGCAAAGGAGGATCAGGCAACTGACAGGGTTTACAGAATAGGTCAGGAGAAGGATGTATCCGTCTACTATCCCGTTGTTGAAGCGGTTGAGTTCGGCAGAACCATAGAAGAACACATTGAAGAGCTTCTTTCAAAGAAAAGGCATGTTGCCTCGTCATTCCTGGTTCCATCCTCCGATGATTCAGAGATTCAGAAGGCTGTTGCGAACATGATCTTCCCTGGAGAGGGTGCCGATGCCTGATGGCACAATGAGGTACTGCGAAGGTTGCACGGCCATGATACCCGATAACAGTGCCATCTGTCCGCATTGCGGTGTAGATAACCCCTTTTCAGCAAAATACGCTGGAGGTCCCGATTACATCCCAGCTCCGACAACTGTGTATGAAAAACCAAATCCTGTTCAGAAGAAGGATAGCCCTCCCAGCAAAAAAGCATCACTTAGAGCTGGAAACCCAATCAGCCCACATCAGAACAAGGTTATGGAAAATGAGCAAAACTCACAATATGAAGGCAGATCATCAGAGTCCCTCATGCCCATAGTCAAGCTCTACAATGATAAGGACTTCAGGCAAGCATATCTTGAGATGACGAGTATGAAGCTCGAGGAACCGAGCTGGAAGCATGATCTTCTTACACTTCTCGTTCTTCACAGAGTTCCATCGATGATGCACAATAACGATCTAGAGAAGCTCAGGAATGAAACCAGAAACCTTCTTTCTAGGCTCCTCAGCTATGACGCAAATGGCAGTTCATTCACCACGGAGAGCATTGTTAAAAGTGCTGTTTACGGATCGGTCATGTTCGCTATTACCTCGCTGGGCAAAACAACATTCAGTAAGATAACCCACACTGGGAGTACTGTATTCTCATATTCAAATCGATCAAAGATTCTTCTTAACAGACTGTTGAGCTACTGCTATATGCTAGAAGAACACTATGAGTTAACGGAGCATCAAACTCTCTCCTACACGGTTCTCTTGCTGTCATCGCTTGCCTTTAATTTGAATGCCACTTTCTTTCCACCTCTCTCAGTTAATGAAATCGTGAGAATAAGGAATAAGCACAGAGATCTGTGTGACAGTAGAGTATTCAGGAACCTTACAGATATGAAAGGAGGAACTGTGAAATTATCCTTCTGGACCAAGCCTCTGGAGATAAGTGAAGAACCTCCCTTTCGTGACCTTAGAACAAGGATGCTAGGGTATAGGCTTGGAGGTTGATCAGCGAAAGTGCTTGTCAACCATTCTGTAATAAAACAGAGTCAGTGCTTAATGCCATAAAAAAAGACTGAAAGAGTAAACATTATGCTATTGACATGCACAGAAGTCAGCTGAATATCATTCCAAGCCCTGTGTGTGCAGAAGCAACGGGATTAGCCATTCCCCTTCTTCGCATCCGCAGGTGAGGGGGATGGAAGGCTGGAAGATGTGAGTACCGTTGCTCCCGGTGCCAGGATCCTCGTAAGGGACGCCGAATGGGTCGTAAGGAGAGTAGATCCTACATCCACGGGCGGGCAGGCTATTACCGCTTTCGGAATTTCGGAACTCGTCCGAAGCAAAGAAGCCATTTTCCTCACTGAGATCGAAGAATCGACTAAAGGCGGCATTCAGGTTCTCAGGCCAGAGGAAACGACACTGGTGCCCGACTCGTCGCCCCAGTTCAGGCAGTCGATGCTTTACCTTGAAAGTCTGCTAAGAAGAACACCACCAACGGACAACAGGATACACACCGGTCACCGGGCAGCCATGGATACCGTGGACTATCAGTTTGATCCTGCTATTCAGGCTCTTGAGCAGCCAAGGCAGAGGATACTGATTGCAGACGCAGTCGGCCTGGGTAAAACCCTTGAAGCGGGCATTCTGGTTTCTGAACTCATCAGGAGGGGCAAAGGCAAGAGAATTCTTGTTGTTGCACTGAAAAGCATGCTTACGCAGTTCCAGAAAGAGTGGTGGAACCGCTTCACGATTCCACTGACCAGGCTTGACTCAATAGGCATTCAGAAGGTCAGGCAGAGAATACCAACCAACAGCAATCCATTCTTCTACTACGACAAGTCCATAGTATCAATTGATACCCTGAAGCAGGACACCGAATACAGGAACTACCTGGAGAACTCCTGGTGGGACATCATCGTTATTGATGAAGCCCAGAATGTTGCTGAAAGGGGCGGCTCCTCATCCCAGAGGGCCAAGCTCGCCAAACTGCTTGCAGAAAAGTCGGACACTCTGATAATGCTCTCGGCAACCCCCCACGACGGCAGGGCAAAGAGCTTTGCCAGCCTGATGAACATGCTGGATCCTACCGCAATATCCGATGAGGAGAACTACTCCAGAGATGAGATCAAGGGCCTTTTCATCAGAAGGTTCAAGAAGGACATCAAGCATCAGGTGAAAGATGCCTTCAGGGAAAGGGAGATCAACGAGGTACACATAGAGGCCTCGGAAGAAGAGGAAAAAGCCTATGAAATGCTGAACGGCATTTCATTCACCAAGCTCGACTCAAGGAACACAGGCTCAATCCTCTTCAAAACATCCCTTCAGAAAGCCCTCTTCTCAAGCCCGGCAGCCTGCCTTCAGTCAATCGGCAACAGAGTGAACAAGCTGAAGAAGCAGGAAGACATCGCTTATTACAGTGACATCGCCCAGCTGGAGAAGCTTGAAAAGGCAGTGAAGGAGATCACTCCACAAAACTTCAGCAAGTACCGAAAACTGGTTCAGTTCGTTAACAGCGAAGAATACGCGTGGAACAGAAGAAGCAAAGCAGACAGGCTGGTGATCTTCACCGAAAGGATCGAAACACTCAAGTTCCTGCAGAAGCACCTGCCGAAGGACCTTCAGGTAAGGGAAGACCAGGTGGAGATACTCCACGGCGGCATGTCTGACATCGACCAGCAGCGAATAGTGGAAGACTTCGGCAGGGAAGAGGCCAGTGTCAGGTTGCTCATAGCCTCAGATGTTGCCAGCGAAGGCATCAACCTTCACTACCTTTCACACAGGATGATCCACTTCGACATCCCATGGTCACTGATGGTGTTCAAGCAGAGGAATGGCCGAATAGACAGGTACGGCCAGACCGAAACCCCGAGGATAGACTACCTGATAACCGACAGCAGGAATCCCAAGGTAAAAGGAGACACAAGGATCCTCCAGCTCCTGATTGAAAAGGACGAACAGGCCACACGGAACATCGGTGATCCGGCCTCTTTCATGCACCTCTACGACATAGAGGAGGAGGAGAAGTTCACCGCCAGGGCCATGGAGGAACAAAGAACCACAGAAGACCTCAGCCGGGAAATGGACGGCAACATAGACCTGGACCCCCTTATGCTCCTCATTGGCAGTGAACCCCAACCCAAGGGAGAAAAGGCCAGGGAAAGAACTGCAGGCAGAACCAGCTTCTTCCAGAGCAACTTCGAGTATATGCAGAGCGCTCTTGGCTATCTCAGCCAGAACGAGAAGCTGGAGTTCAAGCAGTACCCCGATGAGAAGAGACTCGACCTCCTAATGCCCGAAGACCTCAGGCAGCGCTACAGAAGGCTTCCCAGAGAGATCCGACCCAAGGAAAAAACCCTTATCCTCACCGAGGACACCCAGAGGATAAAGGAAGAGATAAACAACTGCCGAAAGAACGAAACAGCCTGGCCAGAACAGAGCTACCTCTGGGAACTCCACCCGGCAATAGAGTGGGCTAACGACAGAATGCTTGCTGCCTTCGGCAGGCATGAAGCTCCGGTAATCACCCTGCACACCAACCTCGAACCAGGTGAAACCATCTTCCTCATGTCAGGCCTCATCCCCAACAGAAAGGGCCAGCCTCTCATCCACAAGTGGTTCGGTGTAAGATTCAAGAACGAGAACTACAGGGAAACCATGACCTTCCAGGAAGTGCTTGATAAAACCCAGATCCACAGGAGAGTATATCCCAACAAGGCCGAAGAGATCAACACGAAGAAACTACAGGAACTCCTCAAACCTGCTGTAGAGAAGGCTCAGGAATACATGAATGAACAGAGAGAGCTGTTTGAGGAAGAGATCAACACAAAGCTCGATCAGCAGCTCAGAGAGCTTGAGAAGCTGAAGAGAAGCAAGCTGTCCAACCTAGAAAAAAAGCTAAAGGACAGCAGGCAGCCGGAGCACATCCTCAATGCGAGAAGAAGCAGGGAAGAAAGAGCGATTGAGAAGGTCTTCAGCAGTTACATGCAGTGGATAGAGGATACGATGACGACGGAGAGGCAGGCTTGGATTCAGGTGCTTTCCCTGGCAAGAGGAGCTTGTATTTAGTTCAGAAGAAGCAGGGCAAAGAACACGGGGAGATATATTGAAAGCTGTGATTAAACTCTTTAGGGATCTTTTCGGAAAGAAGACTCCGATTCTTGCTCGAGTTCGAGCTGCTTTTCTGCTCGTACTTCCCGCTCTCACAGCAACTCTTTTCATACTAACACTGGTAAAAAGTGATTCTCAGGTAATCAGATATTCGTTCCGAATCTGTATGTCTGGACTAGTAGGCTTTTACACGAACTGGATCGCAATCAAGATGCTGTTTCATCCCAGGGAACCTCTGGCCTTAAGCGGATGGCAGGGGTTGATACCCAAGAATAAGGGGAAACTTGCCGTCCAGATAGGCGAAGAAGTTCAGGGCAAGCTGCTGTCGCCGGAGGTTATTGCAGAGCATGTAAGTGACCAGAGGCTTTTTGAAAAGGGTTCTGCATTGCTTCTCAGAAAGGTCAGAGCTTGGGCGGACACGACAGAAAACAGGCAGAGAATAAGGAATGCCGTTGGGGGTTTCATACAGAGGGCGGGTAAAGACAATCTTGATCAGTTTGTGGAGAAGACACTCAAATACATATCATCTTTCCTACAAAACCGAAAGAACATTCAGAAGCTTCTCGGATTCGCAAGGGATACTTTTGAGAAAGTTCTATGCAACGAACCTCTGAGAGCAAAGATCTCAATCATCATCGACAGGTTTTCTCTCAGCCTTCTTAAAGACGACGGTCCTGTTGCCGGACTTATCGGCAATAGCATCTCCGATTTGAAAGAATTCCTGAAAAAGAAGAAAACACGGAAAAGCATATGTGATTTTCTGCTCACCTCTGTACGAAGCCTGAAGGAATCACAACTCGATGAGATTTCCAGTTTGGCGCTGAAAAAACTGGAGAAGTTCCTTGTCAGCTACAGAAAGACGGGAAAAGCAATAGATGCTGTTTCAGAATGGCTGTCAAGCATTCTGACCAAACCGGGTGTGGTTGATTATGTGGCTAGTGAGGTCATCAGGCTGCTTGAGAAAAACTCTGAAACGTTCGGCAGGCGATTTGCTGAAGGTTTCAAGAATAGTGGGAACTGGTTCGAAAGAGCGGCTAAAAAAACATTTGTGGCAGACAAGTGGATAGTCGATGGGATAGGTGATTTAGGAAGAAGCGATGAGTTCAAAGCCACAATTTACACCAAGCTTGCAGAGATTGCCGATATCTCCCGACTCCTGAAAACATCAGGAGCCAGAAGAAAAATCATCATGTACCTCTCTAAGAACCGAAAGTCCATTGTTGAGTGGTGCATGAAAACCGGGGTACCGCTTCTTGAGAAGCTCATAGACAGCGTGATAGCCTCAGAAGCATTCTGGGATTTTCTCATAAAAACGATTGACAGGTTTTCGGATGAGCTCAGCGCTCTTGCCAGAAAACACCTTCCGATGGTAATGCATTACATAAGGGAACTTCTCCAGCGGCAGCATGTAGGCGAATCAATGCTGGATTATTTCAGCAGGAACGAATCAGTTGTTCTTGAGAAGTTAACAGCCCCTGAAACAGCAGAAAAACTCAGCAGTTACATCTACGAGAACAGGAATGTACTTTCGGAGTTCATTGAGGAAAGAATCAGGCCTCTTCTTGCTGCCGAAGCCGAAAAACTGCTTTCTTCAGAGTCATTCTGGAACTGGATAGACTCGCAGATAAACAGGTTCATCCCCATGATTTCTGTCAGACTCAGGCAACTGGTGCAGGGTGAAGCTGCAAAACGCAAGCTCGCTGAGATACTCCCCGGCATTTCTTCAAGCATAAGAATCAACGAAATCGTAGAACGGCAGGTAAGCAAGTTTTCTACCGACGATTTGGAACAGATGGTTGATAGCGTAAGCGGAGAGAATCTTGCTGGAATCGAGATTTTCGGAGGTCTGCTTGGCCTGGCAGCAGGAACAATAACCATTGTAAGCGAAGCCTGGCAGCCTGCTGCAGTAGTATTCGGCGTTTTTACACTCTGGCTTGTTGCAGAGACTGTGGCGAAAAGAATCAGAAGAAGAGACAACGCAGAACCCACCGGAGCTAAGAATGCTTGACCTTACAGGAATCACCAACGAAAACGAGTTCTACACCAACCACTACCTTTCAGCCATTTTGGAAGAGGATCTGAAAGATCTTTACGGTAAGTGGCGCGAAATGGAGAAGGAAGGTGATCGGAGGGCTCCCTATTTGGTCATTACAGGTTCAATAAGACAGTACTTCACTCTCAGGAATCAGTTCAGATCTGAGAAGAACTCTGAAGCAAGACAAAGTATCTCAAGGGAGATATCAGGGCTGATCTTGGAACCCCTTGACTATAAGATGCACCCTGGAGAAACTGTTCTTGAAGAAGGAGAGATTCT
>Ga0209408_1001625_pt1 | contig 13847 bp, 12 predicted proteins | sample AD_UKC107_MetaG_FD_184422 | JGI IMG/M metagenome (GOLD analysis project Ga0209408, IMG submission 184422) | Active sludge microbial communities of municipal wastewater-treating anaerobic digesters from Hong Kong - AD_UKC107_MetaG (SPAdes)... | ecosystem: Engineered > Bioreactor > Anaerobic >... | reverse complement strand
AATATATGCCCAGAATGTATCGGGTGCGCACAATGCAGGTGTTGCCATTGCCTATATTATTTCAAAATTTATAAATCAGAAGTAACCATGGCTATAAAATTTGAACCGGGTAATTTGAAAAAAATTACAAAAACACCTTAATAATAACAGACAATTTAAACCAATACATTTTATTACTATGAACACAACAGACAAATATATTGATGCACATTGCCATGTCTTTAACCAGGACGTACTTTCTATGGGTATACGGGTTATTTTACATTCGCTGAAAGTAGGAGAAATTGCCCGTATGCTTGAAATTACGCATATCGATAAGCTATTGAAAAAGATAGATAATTTAATTCATTTTATGGATATAGGCCTTAATAATGATACCGAAGGCATATACAAAGAAATGCAGGATGTTTATAAAAAGGAATACATACTTACACCCTTAATGTTAGACCTTACTTATGTTTCCGGAAATAATAAAAAGAATCTGCACAAAAGTTTTAAAGGAGAGAATGATGAACTGCTTCATATGCATCTGCACCATGTAATAAAAGAATATACATCACATGCCAAAAAAAATGCTGTAAAATTATCGGCAACCGAAAGCAAAAATCTGAATTCAAAACTGGAAGAGCTTGAATCGAAACTGGGGGCCCTGGAATCGAAACTGAAAAAATTTGGAAAAGGCAATAAAAACCTAAGGCTATTTGGTAAGCGCAATTTTGACAAACAACTGGACCATCTAAAAGATCTTAAAAAGAAACATCCTGAAATGGTTTACCCGTTTTTAAGTGTCGACCCTCATCATAAAGGTATTTTAGATATCGTAAAAAAAGAAGTTGGCCCGGGGAAAAAATTTATCGGAATAAAACTTTATGCCCCTTGTGGCTATTCTCCTACCGACCCTTTATTATATGGTAAAAGTGATACTTATTCCGAAAAAGAAGATTGTTTATACAAATTTTGTTTAGATAATGATATTCCGATTACTGCCCACAACTCCGATTCGGGATTCGCAACATTTAACAACAGTGTTAAAGTTAACGGTTACATCTATCATTCAGATACAAACAGTATCGAAAAAGTAAATAAAGTAATAAAATTTAAAAAACAGGTAAATATATTAAAATTCAAATTTGATGAAGGTTGGATTGAGGAGAGAGCAATGATTTTAAACCATCCGAAAATATGGCAGCAGGTATTAAAAAAGTTCCCGAAACTCCGTCTAAACCTTGCACATTTTGGAGGGTCAGGCCAGCTTAAGAATTTTATCAGCCCTGAAAATACACCTCCGTTCGAAAGTTATTCCTGGCCAAAAACTATTTTTGAGATGCTTTCAAACCCCCAATACCCTAATTTTTATACCGACCTGTCTTGCTTTGACCAAAATGATGATTTTCTGCTGAAGGATTTTAAACAGAAGTTTTTCGATAAAAACCCAAACATACAAGATAAAATCCTTTATGGCTCGGACTATTATCTCAATATGATTTTTTCTGATAGCTTTAACAATTACCTCAATATGTTTAAGAATGCTTTTAATGGAGATTTTGACAAAATTGCCAAAATAAACAGCAGAAAATTTCTTAACATGTAAAGTACGTTATTTACCCTAAGGCGTAGTTTTATACTGCGCCTTTTTTATTTGCCGCTAATATCTCCGCGAAGTAATACTTCTTTGGTTTCAATCATTTTTTGAAGTTCAACAAGTAATGCTTTCTCCTGTGGGTCAATATGTCCATCTTCGAGCGAAATATTAATAATCTCGTCATATTCCGATGGTGTTATTACATGGTCTTCAATGGCTTTATTAATCACCTCACGTAAACGGTTATGATGTTCTCTTATTGGCATGATTCTAATGTCTTGGTTGATGCTGTGAAATTACTAAAAATATAAGGAAATCTAAAAAATACCAGTTAAAATGATAAATGCCCAATGGAGTATGCAAATGATTTTAGATGTAAAAATGTATACTGTTAGAAATAGAACGCTGATGCAACGGATCCACTAGCCAGCGGACCGCAGATTAAAACGGATTTTAATAAAACCTCTACTTTTTACTTTTTACTTTTATCTTTTCTCTTGTCCTCTTTACCGCGAAGGCGCTAAGACGCAAAGATTATTATGAAAAATTAGTAAATAACTGCAAACTGCTACTGCTAACGGCTAACTGCTAACTGCAAACTGCTAACTGCAAACTGCTAACTGCCCCTTAAAACTTTGCGAGAGATATTTTAGCCAATCAAAAAACTAATTCTTTCTGTTACGTTCTAACTCTCTCAAATTATCCATCCTCTTTTTTTGCAAAAAGCTGTTGATATCACCTAAATGCTCTTTTACTTTCTTATTCCCAAATTCATATACTTTATGAACCAGTCCATCTAGAAAATCACGGTCGTGCGAAACTAAAATAAGGGTACCATCAAAATCCTGCAAGGCACTTTTCAGGATATCCTTGGTTTTCATATCGAGATGATTGGTTGGCTCATCGAGTATAAGTAAGTTGACAGGTTCGAGTAACAATTTTATCATGGCCAGCCGTGTGCGTTCACCTCCTGATAAAACCTTTACCTTTTTTTGTATATTATCGCCACTAAACATAAATGCACCCAAAATATCCTTAATCTTGGTACGGATATCTCCTTTTGCCACATCGTCGATGGTTTGAAAAACAGTTAACTGTTCATCAAGCAACGAAGCCTCGTTCTGTGCAAAATAACCGATAAGTGCATTATGCCCCAGGGTAAGGCTTCCCTCATAATCTATCTCGCCCATTATGGCTTTTACCAATGTCGATTTCCCCTCTCCGTTTTTACCTACAAAGGCAACACGTTCTCCGCGCTCTATAGTAAGGTTTACATTCGAAAAAACAAGATGCCCGTCGTAACTTTTTGAAAGGTTATCGGCAATTACAGGGTAACTTCCCGAACGTGGCGACGGGGGGAATTTTAACCGCAACGCCGAGGTATCCTCATCATCAACCTCAACAATATCGAGCTTTTCGAGCATTTTTACCCGCGATTGCACTTGCAGGGTTTTCGAATAGGTTCCTTTAAACCTTTCGATAAACTCTTCGGTTTCGGCTATCATTTTTTGTTGCTCTTCGAAAGCCTTTTGCTGGTGCTGGCGACGCTCTTTTCGCAGTTGCAGATAATTGGTATAGTTTACCTTATAATCGTAAATACGCCCCATAGTAACTTCAATGGTTCGGTTAGTGATATTGTCGACAAATGCGCGGTCGTGTGAGATTACAATTACCGCTTTGGCACTGTTAATTAAAAACTCTTCGAGCCACTGTATCGATTCAATATCCAGGTGATTTGTGGGCTCGTCCAACAAAATAAGGTCGGGTTTCTTCAGTAAGATTTTTGCCAACTCAATACGCATGCGCCACCCTCCGCTAAATTCGCTGGTAGGGCGATTAAAATCGCTGCGCACGAAACCTAAACCAAGTAATATTTTCTCTACTTCGGCATCGTAATTTATTTCTTCGATGGAATAAAACTTCTCGCTTAAAGCAGATACTTTCTCTATTAGTTCGAAATAACCTGCCGATTCATAATCGGTGCGGGTAGCCAGCTCGTCGTTCATTTGCTGGATCTGCCTTTCCATTTCAAAAATATGGGCAAAAGCCTGTGCAGCTTCTTCAAAAACTGTTCGATTATCTTCTGTCATTAAATGCTGCGGCAAATAAGCAATAACAGCATGTTTAGGAGCCGATATATTGCCCCTGGTTGCGGTGCGGGCTCCTGCAATAATCTTAAGTATGGTCGATTTTCCTGCTCCGTTTTTACCCATTAAGGCAATGCGGTCGTTTTCGTTAATAACAAACGAAATATCTTTAAAAAGGGTTGTTCCGCTAAACTCTACTGTTAATCCATCAACTGAAATCATATCTGCATTTTTTTGAAAGCGCAAAGATAGTATATAAGCAGAGAAAAAAAACTGATTTGAAAAATGCAAAACATAAAAATGATCTTTATTTATTATATATTTTAGTATTTTTAATCTCAAATTTTACATTAACCTAAAAAACGTATTTATGAAAAAATTGAAGTACTTAATTTTATTGGCATTTTGTTTATTTAATCTTTTTATTTACGGGCAAAAACCCGATAATATTAGTTTCGAAGGATACTTAAAGAATAATCCAAAGTGTTATCTTCCCGAAAAACCATACACCATAAAATATGCAGTAAGTGATTGGTTTAAAGAACAAATGAATGAAAAAGAGGTAAAGTTGGAACTTAAAGGGTATGAAGAAGGAAATGGATATACTTTTATTTTTACTGCTGATGATCCGGAGTTGAAAGCTGAAGTTAAAGAAAGCTTTAACATGACCACTCAAAAAAAAGAATACAAAGCTATTGTAAAAGCAGAAAGTAATCCTAAAATAATAATCCTTAACGAAAAAAATGAAAGAGCTTACGAAATTAGCTTTACTCCTGAGCTACAAATGGCTAAGTCGGAAGGCCTTGGGGTAAAAGCAACCGAAGCTGAAGCCGATGCACAGAATAAAGATATTATCAGCAAGAAAAGTGATTACCTTAAAAAAATGTATGTAAAGGAGGTTATTAATGCATATCAGGATACTCTCGATGCATATTTTGGAAAGTATAATAAACAGGAAAAATTCCGAATGGCTCTAATAAAACCAAAAAGCTTTAATTACGACGATTTTAATGGTGCAGTCGAAAAATTCAAAGTTGCAGTTTCTACACCCGAAATTAACGTGGCAGATGTTGAATCATCAATTGAAATATTGGAAAAATGCGCACAAGAATATCAGCCGGGGAAAAAAACAAGAATTTGTGATTTAAATATCGATGAACTCTACTTAAACCTGGTTCAGGCATACATGGTTATAGGTGATTATGAAAATGCAAAAGTTAACTGGGAGAAATGTAACGAAATTAAAGGAAACCGCACTGCCGAAGGATATGTTATGCGTTTTTATACCCAACAGTTAGAGAATATTAACAATTACCCTGTTTCAAAAGCTAACTACAATCCTACTCCTTTGGTTTCAGAAAATGTAAAAAGAAGCAACCAGTTATTTTTTAATCTGTTTTTTAACTATTATTTAAGCCAGGCTCATGGTAACTTAAGTATAATTATGGATTATGTCCCGGTATACATTTCAAATTTAAAAAGTTTAGAAGCAATCTATAAAGGTGATGATATAGAGGTAAAAATAGCAGCTGAATATAACTCTGAAGTGCCTACTACATTAAAATATAATAAAACAGAAGAAGGGGAACGGCCTAAAAATTACAATTTCAATTTTCATTATGACAATTATAAAATAATATCAGTCATTCAAAATGATAATAAAAAGTTTGAAATGTCTTATGAAGGAGATATCTTAAAACAGGTTCAAATTCGTTTAAATCAGCAATATCAATATATCTACAATTTAAATTACGATAATCCTGAAAAGGTAGAAATTAAACTCCAGGTTGTAAATAATGGAGTATCTAAAGATAGCCACTATAATTATTATGTTAAACTTAATAATGATGGAACAGTAAATGGATATTTCTTAGATACCTATCATTTAAAAGAAAATGTATATGACACTAATAAAAACTGGATCGGAATAAAGGGAACCAATGAAAACACAGGCCAGAACTTTGAATATAATTTTACAATAGAAACTGATGAAAATGGTAATTTTATAAAGAAAATTATTGATAAAGATAACATAGTTGAAAGGAAACTTATTTATTACTAAAAACGTATTAACTATTAACATATTAAACTATCCGGTGTATAAATCCGGATAGTTTTTTTTATTTCATTTGTAACTAAATATGTTTTAAAATAGGTAATGGTTTGATCTTGATATTCAATAGTTTTTTAGTATCTTGAAACGTAAAATTTTACCTAAACTATGAGAAGCAAATCCTTAATTATCAGTTTATTACTTATTACCTCAATGGTAAGTTTTTCACAAACGAAACACGAAGTTAAAAGATTTCAGTTGTCGGACCGAATGCATAAAATTGAAATTGGTTCGGTTAATATGTTGGTATTTGTAGAAGATGACTATCTGATATTATCCGATTGCGGGTATAAAGATACCGGTACCCAGATTGATTCGGTTTTAAATGAAATATCTCCAAACCCGGTAAAATATATTATTAATACGCACTGGCATAACGACCACACCGGAGGCAATCTTTATTTTTTAGATGCTACGGTTATTGCTCACGAGGATACAAAAAAGCTTCTGTCGCAGGATATTGTTTCTGAATTCTGGAAAAGCGAATGCCCTGCTTTCCCCGAATATGCGCTACCCAATATCACTTTTAGCAGCAAACTTACATACCGTTTCGATAACGAAGAAATTGAAATGGTATATTACCCCGGAGGCCATACACAGGGCGATATTGTGGTTTATTTTAAGAATTCGAATATTGTCCACCTGGGTGATTTGCTTTTTTCTAATGGATTTCCGGCTATAGATTTCGAACAGGGTGCTACGGTGAAACAATTTATTGCAAACCTTCAAAAAATTATTGAGTGGATGCCCGAAAATGCTATTATCATTGCAGGCCATGGCCCCGATATGAACCTGGAGCAACTGAAAGACTATAAAAATACAATCTCGGAAACCTATTCCATTGTAAAAAAACAGATTGACAGCAAGTTAACCCTTGAACAAATACAAAAAAAAGATGTATTAGCCCAATACTACGAATGGGAACATGGATATTTCACCCGTAAGGAATGGGTAGAAATTATTTACAATAGCCTGAAATATAAAAAGAAATAAAAATGTAGTTCTTGGTTTCAAATCTCAATTAAAACACAGGATTAGCTTCGCTGAGCTTATTGCTTACGCAATTTCGGTTCCATTATGCTGTCTTTTATCGTCAGCATTCGTCGTCCCGTTCCGAAAGCTCCTAATATCCGTAAGTCAGATACGGGATTTTTTGTAACACAAAGTTCCTCAAAGTCCCGATAATTATCGGGATACGCAAAGTTTCACAAAGAAAAACCTCATCTAACTTGGTGCAACTTCGTGTTTTAACTTAGTGATACCTTGTGAAACTCTTAAAAGACTTGCGGATTTTAGGAGATTTCGGGAATTATCGGGAGAACGAATCAGTTTAGCATTATTTTATACTTAACATGAAGTAATTGAATACTCCGAAGTATTATTTGAGAGTTGAACGAGTTATTTGAAAAATTAGATTGAAATATTGGTAGACAGTATTTAATATAATCCGGCCTATTAACTTAACAAAAGCCACATAAAAAAGCCGAAGCACAAATGCCCCGGCTTTTCTGATTTTAACCCTTAATCTACACCAAAAAAAAAAAAAATTACTTTTTCTTTTCTTCTTTTTTTACTTCTTCTTTAGCTTTTGTATCGCATTTTTTTGTTTCAGCTTTTTTATCACATGCTTTTGAGCAATCCTTAGATTTTGCTTCTGAACATTTTTCAGTTTTTGCTTTTGTGTCGCAACCCTTTTTTTGTGGGTCCTGAGCATTTGCCGATACTGTAATTGCTACTACAAATAATACAGCTGATATTAATCCTAATACTTTTTTCATAATGTATGTTTTTAATTTAATTCATTTACTTCAACAAAAATAAGTATTGGAATACTCAAATAAGGTTATCGTGAAGTTAATTCGTGTTAACACGATGTTAAAATAAGGTAATTCAATATTTTTGTATTTACATTTGCAATATGAGAAACAACAAGTTACAGGTATTTTTAATTACAATTACATTTTTAAGCCTGCTGGCATTATTAGCTATTCAGGTATCGTGGATACTTAAAGCAGCTGATATACAGGAAAAACAATTCAACCACAGCGTAAAGCTGGCTATCAATTTAATTGTCGATAAAGTTTCTCAGGACGATTCCATATGCAAGGGCGTTGCCGACTGCATAGGCAAAGGAGGCAAAACATCATGCTATAAATCGATGTATAACCGTATTGAATGGAGCAGGCTTGACTCTATTGTACAATTTGCCCTGAAGCAATATAACATAAGCACCACATACGAGCTTGATATTGTTGACACCCGCAAAGACCAGGATTTTAAAACCTGCAAAAAAACGTACTTTTCAAACAGCCTTGAAAATATTTTATTACAGAATGTGGAGCTTAAAATAAAATTCCCAAAAAAGAGGGAGTTTATTGTTGCCCAGATAGGTGCTATTTTTATCAGCTCCATTATTCTGATTATACTGGTTAGCATATCTTTTCTGCTCATTGTAAAATATTATAAGCGGGAAAAAATGTTATATCGCAATACGCGCGATTTTATTAACAACATTACCCACGAATTTAAAACGCCGATTACCAATATTGCCCTTGCCAACAGCATGATTTCAAAAGACAGCAAAGTGGCTGCAGACCAGAAGCTGAACCACTACACAAGCATAATACGTGTAGAGCAAAAAAAACTTCGTAACCGCGTTGAAGGGTTACTGGATATTGCACGCATTGAAAATGGCAATAAAACAGTTTGCGAAACCATCGATATTTGTAATATCATTCGTTGCACAGCCGATTCGTACAAGGTGCAGGTAAATGAATTAAACGGAAGTATCGAGTATCAGAAACTATCTGATAAATGCACTGTACATGCCGACAAAGAACAGTTCCAGATTGTAGTATCAAACCTTATCGATAACGCTATTAAATATTGTAATGAAGCGCCTGTAATCAGGCTAAAAACATATCACAAATCGGATAACATATTTTTCGAAATTCAGGACAATGGTATTGGCATAAAACATGAGCATCTCAGCCAGATATTCGAAAAATACTACCGTGTACCAACAGGCGATGTGCATAACGTGAAAGGTTTTGGCATTGGATTATCGACTGTTAAAACCATCATTGAATCGATAAACGGAACAGTTGAAGTACAGAGCAAACCTGGAAAAGGCTCAACATTTATTATTAAATTACCTTTTTGCAGCCCCGTATAATCATGGAAAAGAAAAAGCATAAAATATTACTTGTTGAAGATGATACAAACCTCGGATTCCTGTTGCTCGAATTTCTTGAGTCGAACGGATACGATGTTAAATTGTACCGCGATGGCGTTTCAGGTTTAAACGGATTCGCATCATCTGACTTTGATTTTTGCATCCTTGATGTGATGTTGCCACAAATGGATGGGTTTACGCTGGCTGAGAAAATCAGGGAAAAAGATAAAAAAACACCTATCATATTCCTTACAGCCCGCTCGATGAAAGAGGATAAAATAAGAGGTTTCAGTATTGGCATCGACGATTATGTATCCAAACCTTTTGACGAGGATGAGCTGCTTTTCAGGATTAAATCGATACTCAAAAGAACCAATCCGCTGCCTGAATCAGGCGAAAAAGAAATTTTCGAACTGGGGCAGTTTACATTCGACGTTTTAAACCAGGAACTAAAATCGGAAAAAGAATCAAAACGCCTTACATCAAAAGAAAGTAAGATTTTAGCCCTGCTGGCACGCTCCAAAAATAACATTGTGCCCCGCGAAGAAATAATGCAGGAAGTATGGGGCGAAGCCGATTACTTTATTGGGCGAAGCCTGGATGTTTTTGTGTCGAAAATAAGGCGGCATCTGCAAAGCGAACAGCGCATAAAAATTGAAACTATACCTACCGTTGGCATTATTTTAAGTATTAATGATTGATTTGCATTATTCCCTAATACAAATCTGGGTTTTATTTGTATAGCATAAGCACATCCTATTTTTAATGCTATTATTGCTTTCGTTAATGGATATGATTATTTTTACACATCGCACTTTTTATTCTAAAAAATATATGAAGAAACTTTCTATCTTACTTTTAATAAGCGCTTTAATGTTTACTTGTTTTATTTCCTGTAAACATTCAAATAACACCAATAAAAAGCAACAACTCATTATTTTTCATGCCGGAAGCCTTTCGGTTCCTTTTAAGCAAATGAAAAATGAGTTCGAGCAAGAAAACCCCGGTGTGGAAATATTACTCGAAGCGGCAGGCAGCGTTCAGTGTGCCCGTAAAATAACCGACCTGAAAAAGGAATGTGATATAATGGCTTCGGCTGATTATATGGTTATAGACCAAATGCTTATACCAGATTATGCCGATTGGAATATCCAATTTGCCACCAACGAAATGGCTGTGGTATATCACGAAACTTCGAAATATTCCGATGCAATAAATCAAAACAACTGGTACAATATATTATTAAAAGATGATGTACTTTACGGCCGTTCCGACCCAAACTCCGACCCCTGTGGTTACCGTACTTTATTAACAAGCCAGCTGGCTGAAAAATTTTATAACATTGGCGGGCTTTCTGAGAAAATAATATCAAAAAACCAGGAATATATCCGCCCAAAAGAAGTGGATTTGTTAGCCCTCCTCGAATCAAATGCCATCGATTATATTTTCCTATACCGCTCGGTTGCAGAGCAGCATAAACTAAAATACATTGCACTGCCCGATTCAATAAACCTTAGAAACCCGGCCCTGGATGATTTTTATCAAACAGCCAGCACCGATATAATTGGAAAAGAACCGGGAACAACCATTACTCAAACAGGGCAGGCTATGGTGTATGGAATTACAATTCTGAAAAATGCCCCTAATAAAGATTTAGCAGAGAAGTTTTTACAATTTGTTTTATCCGATACTGGTGGGAAGAAAATAATGGAAGAAAACGGGCAACCCTCGATTCTTAGAATAGATGAAAATTCTAAACAGAATTTACCCCAAGATTTAAAATCACTTTTTTAAGGATTTATAATTAATTTATTCAAAAACATTTTGATAATTCAATTAGCTATTTATTTTTGCAGTCGTTATGTTTATATTTGCATATCTAAAATAAATTCGAAACCAAAATTTAATAAACCATGAAAAAACTAATTTACTTCGTATTATTTGCTTTTATAGCTAGTTCGGCATTTGTTGCATGTGATGATGATGATTCAACGCCATCGCCATTTAAAAAAATAAAACTTGGCGCGCAAGACAACACAACAGTTGGTGGATTTTATTCATTCAGCAAACAAAAAGTATATACCCTTGAGCAAGCTTTTGCTGACCAGGTATCTATAGATTTGCTTTGCTTTTATGAATTGTATAACGACAATTTTACAAGTATCGCTTCTCCCGGAGCTAATATCAGAGACGTTTTTACCGGAGATTATGATTTTGCAAACTGGGATACTACAAAAACAACTTATTTATACCAGTTAGATGCTACAGCTTTCTCTGTAACACAATTTACGGCATTAACAGAAAACGATGCTATTATAGAAACGCTTTACAATGCTGACGATGCAAAAAGAAAAGCTAAAAACCTTCAGGTAAACGATATTTACTCTTTCAAAACAGAAGATAACCAATACGGGCTTTTCAGAGTTTTATCTGTAGTTACTGATTCTATAGGAAGTGTAGAAATTGAATATATTCTTAAGAAATAAAGAATCACTTTAGGGTGTTCTTAATTTAATGATGCTGTCCAAAAAATATCTATAATTGTGTACACTTCGACATCCCGATAACTATCGGGATTAGTGTTACATCTACATATTAAAGTTTTCATATTGAGCCTGTCGAAATATGAAGAACCTAAAGATAATTTGGACAGTTTCATTTTCTTCGAATAAAAGTTTATATACTTTTCGTCCGGATAAAGGGAACACCCCTTTAAATCGATAATACGCCATGAGAGTATATAGGCTTTTATTTATTATATTATTCATATTAACAGGAATTATTTCCTGTTCTGAAGATGAATTATCTGAAACAAATCCATTTATTTTATTAAAAACAGGAAATGAATTTACCCAAAGCGGTGCATCTGTCCCTGTTGGAGGAAAATTAACTTTTGGGATTTCGGCTGTTGGCGATGGAGCTACCATAACAAACTTAACCATAAAACGAATTACTGCAAGCGGAACAATAACCGAACTTGATAAAGGATTGTATATTAAAACAGGAGGGCTGGACACTACCGTAACTTTTGTAAAAGGAGCAGCTGAACAGGAATTATGGAAATTTTTTATTATGAACAGCCACAGGGATACTGCCTCCATAACTACCGTTGTTAATTTGGGAGAAGGCAGTGCATACGGAGAAATTGATTATTATGAATCCATTCTTATTGGTTATCAAAACAACTCACAACTGCCACATTTTGTTGATCTAAATTCAGGTAGCATATATAACACCAGCACAGTTGCAGGTAAAGAATCTTTAATAAATTTGGTAAGCTATTATTATGTAAGTTCAGGAAAATCGTCACCGACCCTATCGTGCCCGGCATATCAAACGGCGCGCGAATATTATCCCGAGATGAATAGCTGGGCTGTACAAAATTCGGTACTTTACGATTATTATACCACCGATAACGATTTATTATCAATTGCTCAATTTGATGCTGCTCAAAACGACAGCCTTTTGGTAAACGGATATAAGCCAAACAGTGTCAGCGGAACCTGTAAGTTTTGTTATACCGGTAAAATTATCCCTTTCAGGACTGGACAAGGGAAGTATGGCTTAATAAAAGTTATCCGTGCCGATGAAGTAAATACCGGCTCCATTGAAATTGCTGTTAAAATTCAAAAATAAGCCTATACCGAAATGAAAAAAATATATATCATCTTATTTTTATTAAACCTTTGTATTATTCATACCTATGCACAATCGGGCATTAAAGGGAAAGTAACAGATGCAGAAAACAACAAGCCAATAGAGTTTGCAAATATTACGATTGGAGATAAACACGGAGCGGTAAGCGATGCAAATGGAAACTTTTATTTCTCCGACGTTCCTGCAGGAGAATATACCCTAAAAATTTCGCACGTTAGCTACGAAACATTAATCCAAAAAATTGAAATAATACAAGGCAAAACAACTGAAAAGGATTTTTTATTAAAACCTGTAGCCTATTCTGCTGATGAAGTGGTTGTAACTGCGACAAAAACAGAGAATTTCATACAAGATATACCCTCACGCATTAACCTTATTACTCCGCGTCAGATGGAAGCAATGCCTACTCTGACAACAGATGAATTGCTTGCTCATGTACCGGGAATAAACCTAAGCCGTTCGTTTGGTATTTTTTCGCATTCAGCTTCGGTAACCATGCGCGGATTAAACGGCCAGGAGCAAGGGCGGGTTTTGGTATTAATCGATGGTGTCCCTACCAACAAATCGGATGGTGGCTCGGTAAACTGGAACTTATTAAATAACGACCAGATTGAGCGTATTGAAGTGGTTAAAGGCCCTGGCTCATCATTATATGGAGGCAATGCTATGGGTGGAGCCATAAATATTATTACCAAAAAACCTGTTCAGTCTATTGAAGGGAAAGTAAGTGCCGATTATGGTACATACAACACCATGCGTGGGCAGTTATACCTTGCCGGGCGGCTTAACCCTGAATCTGACAAAGGATTCTACTGGAACCTAAGCAGTTTTTACCGTCAGAGCGATGGATATATGACTGCATCGGAAGCCGACCAACTGGCAAATCCGTACCTGGTTGAGTCGGATTTAATGGAATGGGCTGCGACAGCTAAACTAGGGTATGATTTTAATGCAAACAACAGCCTGGAACTAAGCTTGCTTTATTTCGATGATGACAGAGCTACCGGCGAAAAAGTTTACCAGCCGGAAGGGAATAACCGCGAACATGACACTTACCATGTACGGGCCAACTATACAGGTGAGAAAAACAAACTAAAATGGAATGTTCATCTTTTTTATTTAAATGAAGATTATAAACGTATTAGCGAATGGATGAAAGATGATTACACTTTTTATAAGGTTCTTTCAACACGAACAGATTTAGGTGCTTTATCATCTTTATCGTACCATTTA
>Ga0209408_1001615_pt1 | contig 13937 bp, 9 predicted proteins | sample AD_UKC107_MetaG_FD_184422 | JGI IMG/M metagenome (GOLD analysis project Ga0209408, IMG submission 184422) | Active sludge microbial communities of municipal wastewater-treating anaerobic digesters from Hong Kong - AD_UKC107_MetaG (SPAdes)... | ecosystem: Engineered > Bioreactor > Anaerobic >... | reverse complement strand
ATCTCAACGGCAGCGGCACCGTTTTCTGCGGCACCAGGTACGGTAACGTGATGGCCTCCCGAGGCTCGGTTATCCCGCTGTTTATCAACCAGATGAAGCATAATCAGCCGCTGACCGTGACCGATCCGAACATGACAAGGTTCATGATGAGCCTCGAGAGTGCGGTGGATCTGGTTCTGTTTGCGTTTGAACACGGAGAAAACGGGGACATATTTGTTAAGAAGTCGCCCGCAACGACAATTGAGAGCCTGGCGCTGGCTATCAAGGCGTTGTATCAGTCTTCCTCCGAGATCAGGGTCATTGGTTCGCGGCACGGGGAGAAGCTATTTGAGACTTTGGTTAATCGCGAGGAGATGGTAAAGGCGGAGGACCTGGGCGATTTCTTCAGGATCCCGGCCGACACCCGCGATCTGAACTACAATAAGTACTTCACTGAAGGCACCGAAGAGGTGTCACGGGTTGAGGAGTACAACTCGCACAACACCTACCGCTTGAGTCTGGAGGAGACGAAGGAGCTTCTTTTAAGCCTGCGGTTCATCCGGGAGGATGTTGTAGGCGAGGAGAGCGAGATGGTGTTTGAACCGTAGCATCACCGGGTTTTGTAATTAAGATTAGATATCACGTAAGCTTCCCTTAACCAACCTATAATCAAATGAGGAAAAAAGCGATTAGTCTTGCGGCTCTGGTTTATTTTCTTGCGATTGGGGCTGCTACGGGTCAGGATAATAATTACAATTTCACCGTTCAGACCCTCGGTGGATATACCACACCAGGCGTGGTTCCTTTCTGGCTGCGTTCGAACCAGTTTGGCAGTATTCCGTTGGACGGCGCTTCATTAAGTTTTATCGGAGCTGCACGGAAAGATTATGACCTATCCGACAAGCTTTTTGATTGGGGCGCCTCCTTTGAAGGCCGCGCAAACCTTGGGCAGGAATCTAATCTTAAGTTGATTGAGGGCTACGGCAAGGTGCGCCTTGGGATCTTTGAACTGCGTGCCGGCCGCTCAAAAGACATAACAGGTCTATGTGATACTACCTTGTCTTCAGGTTCATTCTCAATCTCAGGGAATAGTCTGGGCATTCCCAAAATTGAAGTTGCTGTCCGGGAGTTTTCTACAGTGCCCGGATTGGGTCAGTTATTTGCCTTCAAAGGTAATTTTGCCCATGGATGGAAGGGTGATGCGGAAGTCCGGGTTGATGGCGGATCTGAAGATACAGTCATAGTTAGCACTTTTCTTCACCAGAAAACACTCTATGGCCGGTTTGGCAAACCTTCCTGGAAAATTAAACTATATGGAGGCTTTAATCATCAGGCAATTTGGGGTGACGAAGATGATGTTTATAGTCATGACTATACTCTTTCATCGTTGCAGGCATACTACTATATATGGCTTGGCAAAAGATACAATAACGGTGATATTACAGGAACAAGAATTGGTGATCATGTAGGATCAATTGATCTTGGTTTGGAATATAACTTTGACAATTTAAGAGTATTTCTGTATAGGCAAAATTTTTATGAAGCCGGAGGTCTTGCCCATCTGGCAAATATTCAGGATGGGCTCAATGGTATCAGTTTCGAGAAGCCTAAAGACCAAAATAATCAAGGTCTGTGGAATAAAATAGTATTCGAATTTCTTTACACTAAAAGTCAGGCAAGAGAATTGTGGCTTCCAACCCCAATGCATTATGAGAACTACTATAATCATTATTTGTACATTGAGGGGTGGTCATACAATGGTAAAGCAGTCGGTACGCCATTTATTGCTTCAAGAGATTATACAAGAAGCGAACTTCCTTCTTCCCCTCACGATTACTTCATTAGCAACCGTCTAGTGGCTTTTAATATAGCTTGTCAGGGATCAGTAAGAGAATATTATTATACTCTTAAGGCATCCTGGTCAAAAAATTATGGAACGTATTATACAGCAACACTGGAGGAACAGTCAGAAATTATGAATAATCCCGGGGCTTATGATTTCTTTGGTGAACAGGACCAGCTTTCGACTTATCTTGAAATCAAAAGGCAACTTAAAAATGGCCTCAACCTGGGTTTGATAGGCGCATTTGATGCAGGTGAGCTATACTATAATTCCTTTGGCCTTTTCCTCAAAGCATCATACTCCTTCAATTTATTAAAAATCTCAAAGCATTTGTGAAGTAACTCTGCAAGAAGCACATGGTTAAAATCGGAATTACAGGACAGACAGGTTTCATTGGAACACATCTTTTCAATTTTCTTAAGCTTAAGAAAGAAGAAGTTCAGCTGGTTCTGTTTGAGGACCGATTTTTTTCTAACACGTCTGATCTTGAGTCGTTCGTCAGGCAATGTGATGTCATTGTTCATCTTGCTGCTCTCAACAGGCACAACGATACGCAGGCCATTTATGACACAAACATCAGGCTGGTTAAACAGCTAATTTCAGCCATTGACAACACAGGAGCCAGGCCTCATATTCTCTTTTCCTCATCGACCCAGGAGGAGAGAGATAACATCTTCGGAAAATCCAAGCGGGAGGGGCGTAAGTTGCTCAAGAACTGGGCTGAAAGAACCGGGGCGCTCTTTACAGGTATGGTGATACCGAATGTCTTCGGACCGTTTGGGAATCCTTATTACAATTCGGTTGTTGCCACATTCTCACATCAGTTGACACATTATGAACAGCCTCAGGTAGAGACTGATGCGCAACTAAGACTTATTTATATCGGCGATCTGGTCGAAGTAATCTGGTATTTGATTAAGAACAAGGTGGGGGATGAAGAATATAAGGTTACGCCTACCGATGAGGCTAAGGTAAGCGAGATCCTAACCATTCTGCAGAGCTATAAGGAACAGTATCTTGAGAAAGGCATAATTCCCGATCTTTCTAACTCTTTTGAACGAAATCTGTTCAATTCGTTTGTCTGTTACATAGATCATTTAAAATTGTTCCCTTATAAACTCAATGTCAATACAGATGAGCGAGGATCTTTTGTGGAGACAGTAAAACTCCACTCCGGGGGGCAGGTTTCATTTTCGATAACAAAACCGGGAGTTGTACGGGGTAATCATTTTCATACTCGTAAGGCTGAACGATTTGTTGTTATAAAAGGTAAGGCCCTCATACAGTTACGTCGCATTGGGACAGACACGATAATGCATTTTGAACTTGACGGTAACATGCCGGCATATGTAGACATGCCTGTCTGGCACACGCATAACATTACAAATATCGGATCGGATGATCTGTACACAATCTTCTGGATTAGTGAGTTCTTTGATCCCGCCAATCCAGATACCTTTGTTGAAAAGGTGCAATAGCTTGCCATGGCATAAGATATATTAACCGACAGATAGAATTTACCTGCTAATGAAAAGGACAAAGCTCAAGGTATTAACGGTGGTTGGCACGCGACCTGAAATCATCCGCCTTTCGAGGGTGATGTCTTTGCTCGACGAACATGTTCATCATATCATTGCTCATACCGGCCAGAATTATGACTATGAATTAAACGAGATTTTCTTTCAGGATCTGGCGCTACGCAAGCCTGATTTTTTTATGAATGTCGATGTCTCGTCTCTGGAAGCATCGGTAGGAGATATCATACGTAAATCAGGTGAGCTGCTTCGATCAGAAAGACCTGATGCATTGCTGGTACTTGGAGATACAAATTCATGCCTCTCTGCATATATGGCTAAACGGTTACATATTCCAATTTTCCATATGGAAGCAGGTAACCGCTGTTTTGATTTCAATGTACCTGAGGAAATCAATCGCAGGGTCATCGATCACATAGCAGATTTCAATCTTGTGTATACGGAACATGCCCGGCGTCACCTTATATCAGAAGGCCTGCCACATCGCCGAATCTACCTGACCGGCTCCCCAATGTTTGAAGTGTTAAATTACTATAAGTCTAAGATAGAGTCTTCGACAATTACCAATACATTGAAATTGGAAAGGGGACAGTACTTTATCGTATCTACACACCGAGAAGAGAACGTTGATAACCCGGAAAATCTCCGGACAATTCTTTTAGTATTGAACAGTCTTGCTGAGAACTACAATCTGCCTGTTATCGTCTCGACCCATCCGCGTACACGTAAACGTCTGGAGGTTATTGATAACACTACTCTTAACCCCCTCATTCAATTCTTAAAGCCGTTTGGATTCACTGATTATGTTAACCTCCAGATGAATGCTATGTGTACAATATCTGACAGTGGCACCATTAGCGAGGAATCAGCTATTCTTAATTTCCCTGCCATATCACTGCGAAATTCCATGGAACGGCCTGAAGCTCAGGACGCAGGTACAATTATTCTTACCGGCTTTGATCACGACGTGGTGCTTAATTCCATTGAGCTTGCTGTGGAAGAGCATAAAAACAATGTCCTAAAACAAATCCCGACAGATTATCATGTTAATGACACATCCTGGAGAGTCCTAAAATTGATAGAGGGATTATCATCCCTGTCAAATCAATGGCACGGGGTCATCAAGCACCCGAAAGCTGATTGCTGAACTCGGAATCCTTAGTTGCCATGGACCAGGTACAAGTCTTTCTGATCTGGAAATCTTTATTATTTTTAAATTCTAATTTCCATCAAGATGAAAATGCACGGTTCTGTCATTTTAATTACATTCTCGATCCTTCTCACATTGAGTTCTTGCGTCTCAAAGAAGAAACTGACCTATCTGCAGTACTCGGATAAAACAGTTGATTACAGTATACTCGATGATGAGAAGATGATTTCTGTTACTCCTAGCGCATATAAGCTAATGCCCTATGATAACTTGTACATTAGAGTTCTTACACCTGATCCTCAGTATTCGGAATTGTTTAATGCGAATTTCGGAACCGGTACAATCACGCAGGAGAGCGCCGGCTTATCTGGGTACTCGGTCGATATAGACGGCAATATTGAATTACCTTACGTTGGGAAGGTCAAGGTTGCTGGCAAAACCCTTTCTGATGTTAAGATGGATTTAGATTCTATTTTTACAAAATACGTGACAGATGGATCTATCATAGTCAGGCTGGTTAATAATACAATTAGCGTGTTAGGAGAGGTTAGATCACCGGGACGATATGTCATTATTAAGGATCGCCTGAATGTATTCGAAGCTCTTGCATTAGCAGGTGATCTTTCTGAATACAGCAATCGGCAAAAAGTCATGCTGATAAGGCCATCACCCTATGGTCCTGTTATTAAGGAGTTTTCTCTTACGGACAGGAGTATCCTGGCCTCAGAGCTATACTATATTTTGCCAAATGATGTCCTTTATGCTATGCCGATACAAGGAAGGGCATTTACTACCAATTCATCGATCTACACTTTGTTTTTATCAACAATAACAACTGCACTGGTTGTGATAAGTTACATTCAAAGACTGTAATTAATAGGTATCTGAATTTCCATCCCTACTCTTCACAAACACTTTTAAATTGTTGATCATTAACGACTATGATACCATGCCATTTTTATGTTTCGTGCGCACGGTAACTGCATATTCTTTTCTGATTGGATAGTATTAAATACCAAGAAGTATGAATGATCCGGGAATTTTACAGAATGGGCAACCAGTGAAAAGTACTCTGCGTAGTGATATGTTTGAGCCATATGCAATTCTTTCTTTGATATTAAGAAATTGGTATTTCTTTTTGATAGCTATAGGAATTGCATTCTTAGGTGGTCGTTTCTATATTAACCATACAAAGCCAACATACCGAACCTCAGCCACTCTACTGATAAATGATACTGAAGATCGTCCTATGGTGGATAACTCTGAACTTTTACAGGGACTTGGACTCCCCGGAGGATATAGGAACATCCAGAATCAAATGATGATAATAAAATCGGGATCTCTTATTGAAAGAACCCTGAGAGAGTTGCCCTTTGAAGTAGAATACTATTTCAAAACGATGAGAAATAAAATTCCGATCTATCCTGAAACACCAATAAAAGTCTTGTCAGAAAATGGATCACCTTTTCCTCAAAATACGGAGTTTTCGATAACTTTTTTAGGTAATAATATGTTCATTATTGAATCTGAAGCAGAGAGTTTTTCGTTTAAAGAGACTTCTTCTTTTGGCCAGACGATTGAGATGCCAGGCGGCAGATTCAGGATTGAATGCTGGGATGAGGATTGGCTAAATAAAAACCAGGAAGAGCAGCTGTATTTTAATATGCCTAATATTACTAGAATAGTAAGATATTATGCTTCCCGGCTTAAAGTGGAACAGGTAAACAGGGAGGGTTCTATGTTGAGAATCAGTCTTCAGGGAACAAACAGAGCAAAAGATGCTGACTTTATCAATAAACATATTGAAGGCTTTCAGGCAATATCGCTGATGAGGAAGAACACTGAGGCTGACAGAAGATTATCTTTTATTGATGATCAACTAATTGACATTACTGATTCACTTCAAATTACAGAGAACAGGCTTCAGCAATTTCGCTCAACTCATAGGATTATGGACCTGTCAGCTCAGGGGCAGGCTATTATAGGTCAGGCAACCCTGCTTGAGAATGAAAGAGCGCGTCTGGAGCTTGAAGCAAATTATTATGATTACCTGGCCGACTACCTGGCAAAAGATGTTATTGGAGAGATACCTATAGTACCAATCACAATGGGCATCACTGACCCTGGACTGACAAAGTTGGTTGATGAACTTTCCATGCTGAACGGGCAGGTGACTACCCGTGGGGCTGGTGAACTGAATCCCTTACAAAGAAATCTTGAACAAAGGATAAGTAATACTAAAGCGGCATTACATGAAACACTTAACGGATTAAGAAGAGCCAACAGCCTTGCCAGGGCAGAAAATCAAGCACAAATTACAAGGTCAAACGCACAGGCTTCTTCTCTGCCTGTTACTGAGAGGCAACTATTAGGGATTGAGCGGAAATTCAGGCTCAATGATGAATTATATACATTCCTTCTGGAAACACGTGCAGAACAACTAATGCAGAAAGCTTCCAACAGACCGGATAGTGAGGTAATTGATTCGGCGGATGCGAGATTTAGCATCCTGATCTCACCCATCCCTATGAAGATCCATTTAGTCGGCATTGGTGGTGCAGCAGGCCTGACTTTCCTTATTCTTTTCATGGGTTATATCTTCAATAAAAAGATTAAATCAGAAGATGTCAGAAGAATGACAAGCCTACCGCTTATTGGCCATATCCCACATAGTGTCGAGAAAGTCAATACCGTTGTTCTTGATTCGCCTGCATCTACCATTTCCGAGAATTTCCGGCAACTTAGATCAAGAATCCAATTCTTTACCAAGGAGGCTAAATCACCTGTTATCCTGATAACCTCATCTATGCCCGGAGAGGGTAAAACCTTTACAGCTATTAATCTCGCTTCAGCATACAGTTTATTAGGGAAAAAGACGATATTGATAGGGTTCGACTTAAGGAAACCGAAAATTTTCCAGGATTTCGACCTCAGTAATGAACATGGACTATCAACCTGGCTGATCGGGCAAGACAAGCTAGAGGATGTAATTCAAAAGACTTCTTTCCAGAATCTTTCAATAATAGCAGCCGGACCTATACCTCCCAATCCTTCAGAACTTACTGCACTTGGCAAAACAAGCGAGTTATTTAAGATACTAAGGGCAGATTTTGATCTAATAGTTGTAGATTCCTCTCCCATCGGGATTGTCTCAGATACTATACACCTGGCTTCAATGGCAGATGTCTGTATTTTGGTAATCAGGCCCGGACATACCTTGAGGGATATGTTGGAATTAGCATTAAACGAGGTAAGTACTAATGATGTAAAAGATATTGGGATTGTTCTGAATGCAATTCAATCCAGCAAAAAGCAATATGGCTACGGTGGGAGATACGGATACACAAATGACACTAAATCCTCTCTTAAAGGTATCGTTAAGACCAGTAAACGAAAAAAATAATATCATTTGGAGCCAATCATTTTAAGGGATTGCATTAAATAATTCTTCTAGATCATATCTTGCCCGGTTTTAGGCAAGAATGAAGATAACAGACTTTCATATTATAATTGTTAGTATTTTTTCCAAAGCCTTGCAAATGAACTTAAATGACAGCTTCAATGGGTGAACGGGCAGCCTCCAGTAATTTTAATCAGGCTGTTTGGCTGACAATAAGCAGTTTTAGTTCATTTGCCCTGGCTCTTGTGAGCGCAGCTATATTATCACGATACTTTGACAAGGCTGAATACGGGACCTATAAGCAGATATTATATGTTTATGCTACACTGCAGACTGTTTTTGCAGCAGGATTACCAAGTGTTTTCGCCTATTTTGTACCACGCTTATCGGCAGGGCAGGGGAAAAGGCTCGTCAACGGCATTAACCGGGTTTTTATCTTATTAGGGCTGACATTTTCAATTTTTCTGTATTTTTCAGCAGACTTTCTTGCTGCTCTGTTAAGGAATCCGGAGCTTTCAATTGGCCTCAAGATTTTCTCTCCTTTTCCATTTTTTACAATACCTTCTCTGGGGGTGGAGGGGATTTATACTGCATTAAGGAAAACTAAATCTATTGCAATATATCAGACAGCGACCAAAACTCTGATGCTGATATGCATCATCTTTCCGGTAATAGTTCTCAAAGGATCTTATAAGGCAGCCATAATCGGTTGGGGTGTGGCATCCTTCCTGACTTTCATTATAGCAATGGTAATGAAGAACATGCCCTATGTGAAAATCAGTGAAGAGTTAGTGCCGAAGATGTATAAGACCATATTTAATTACTCTTTGCCACTGATGGGGGCAAGCCTTGTTGGAATGGTTTTACATTCAGCCGATCAGTTTTTTATCAGCAGATATTACGGACAGGTTACGTTTGCAGAGTTTTCAAATGGCTTTATACAAATTCCGTTCATTGGTATGATAGCAGGATCTGTAAGAAGTGTATTGCTTCCATTATTTTCGAAAGCGGAATCGGAAGGCACGATGGAAGAGGCTTTTGGAGTTTACCGACGGGCGGTTATCAAGTCTATCAATCTGGTTTACCCATTAATTGTATTTTCATTTTTTTTTTCAAGTGATATAGTTGTTCTACTCTATGGAGAGCAATACGAAGTATCAAAGTCTTATTTGCAGGTTTCTTTATTAAGGAGTATAGCTGATGTATTTCCATATTTGTCTGTCTTGCTCGCTCTTGGAAAATCAAATGTCTATTTTAATGTGCACTTGATTTTTGCCTTATTGATATGGTTGGTGGATTTTCTTATTGTGAAACTACAGTGGCCTCCGATTGCAATTGCGCTTTCATCCTCTTTGATTCATGTCTTGATAGCAGCCTCAATATTTACCTATTTAAAGGTCATACATAGCATTACGTTGATACCACGATTTATTATTAAACGCATTGCTATCATCGGATTACACTTATCAACTATTGCTGCGATATTGCTTGTCCTCAGAAACCAATGCCTATTCTCAGTGAGTTCTTATTTAGCTCTTCCCATTACAGGCGTTGTCTATTATATACTATTAATTCTGACTGGGAAGTTCATTAAAAATGATTACGCGACGGAATTGATAATAAGGGTTAAGAGTTTTATAATGAAAGATGAGCATTGAAATAAGAGATAGATGCAATCTGCTGTTTTGTGGTGATTTCATTGCACGAAATCCAGAAAATATTAAGTTGTCAGATGCCCTCAGAGAACTTATTAGTGAATGTGACATCAGATGCCTGAACTTTGAGGGTCCATTACCTTTAGGGACACCAATAACAATAAAAGGGACCGCCCTCCTTCCTCAATCACTTGACTCTCCGGAATGGTGTGAAAAAAATGGCTTTAATGTTATTTCCTTAGCGAATAATCATACAGGAGATTACGGGGAAAACGCCCTCAGATTAACCAGGGAAGCATTTCAGTCTGCTCTTTTAGTTGGAGCAGGATCATGGGATGAGGCATATGAGGTTAAAGCCGTTGAGGTTAATGATCTGCATATCGGATTTCTATCTGTTGCGCAATGTGAGTTCGGAATTCTTAATGATCAGTGGTCGGATAAGAAGTCTTTGGGTTGTGCCTGGATTAATTATCCTCAATTAAATGACATTATTAGAAAAGCCAAGAGATCGCTGGATTTTTTATTTGTTATTACACATGCTGGTATCGAGTATTATGATTTTCCGTTACCGGAATGGAGAGACAGATATAAGGAGTTGATTGATGCTGGTGCAGATGCTATCATTGGGGGGCACCCTCATGTGCCTCAGGGATGGGAATTATATAAAGGTAAACCAGTGTTCTACAGCCTTGGCAATTTCTTCTTTGATAGCAAAAGTCAAAAAGAGTATTTCAACAATGGAATAAGTGTGGTTTTATCTATCGATAATCAAAAGAGACTCTCTTTCAAGATAATAAACACACTTAAGATTGAAAACGAGATCATCATCGATAACACCGAAAAAATCAAGGAGCACAATTTAGAAATATGCCGGATATTGAGCAATAGAGAGGAGTATCTTGAGAAAGTCAACAAGATGTGCCTGTCACTCTGGCGATCTTACGAGGCAACACTCATGAAGTCACTGAACAGTGAAAAAACTTCAATCTCATTAAAGGTCTTTGTCAAGTATGTTACTCATTTGCTTAAACGAAGGAAACCTGAATATCGTTATATTTTAAATTATGTCCGTTGCGAAAGTCATCGTTATGCCATATCACGAGCACTCAAATTGCTGACCGGTGTAAGGATATAGAATATTTGAAGGTTTTATGTTAAAAGTTGAGTTGTTGGCGGACAGAAAGGAAATCCGCCATAACTGTATCATACTTCTTATAGATGAGTCATAAAAGAATATTAATAATAAGTAGAAGCTTCTATCCAACTGTATCTCCAAGGTCTTTCAGGGCAACAGAACTGGCAAAAGAGTTTGCGCGCGAAGGGCACAAAGTAAAAGTTATAACATCATTTAAGTCTGATGTAAACTACGAAAAACTGTCGGCTTCACTTGGAGTCGAGTTCAAAAATTATGGTAAAGAGAGCTTCAGAACTATAAAGTACAATGGGAATGGGCTATTAAGAATCATTGTAATGATGGTCAACAGACTGCTGTTAATGCTTTTTGAATTCCCTGATATTCAGATAATGCGGCTGGTAGCCATGGCATTGAAAGAAGAGAATGGCCATGATCTGTTGATCTCTGTTGCTGTACCATATCCTGTTCATTGGGGTGTTGCCTGGGCAAGAAATTCAAGGCACCAGATAGCTACAACCTGGGTTGCTGATTGCGGAGATCCCTATATGGGGGACAGAATTGATACGGTGAGGAAGCTTTTCTATTTTAAATATTTTGAAAAATGGTTTTGCCGCAAGGCAGATTATATTACTGTTCCAACCCTTGAAAGTATTGAGGGCTACTATGAAGAATTCAGAAATAAAATAAAGATCATCCCTCAGGGATTCAATTTTAATGAAGTGAAGTATTCGGGGAAAGCATTTAACAAGCCTATCAGATTTGCATATGCAGGCAACATAATTCCTGTGAATCGTGATCCGCGACCCTTCCTCGATTTCCTCTCAACACTTTCCTGTGACTTCATTTTCACAATTTTCACAAAGAAAGTAGACCTGATTAAAGGATTTAAATCAAAACTTGGAGCGAAGCTGGAGATAAGAGATTATATCCCGAGGGATGAATTACTGCCATTATTAGCCTCGATGGATTTTTTGGTAAACTTTGATAATAATACTACTATTCATACTCCGAGTAAACTGATCGATTACGCGATAGTCAAAAGACCAATCCTCAATATTAAGTCAGATCTGGACAAATCTTTGATATCTTCCTTTTTGTCCAGGGATTATACAAGAGCCTATAAAATTGATAATATGGAACAATACAATATTATCAATATAGCAAAGAATTTTCTTGTTTTAGTCGGATGCTGTTAAAAAGTACTTTAAGTTACAGCTATACAGCCAGCAAAGGTATAGTTAATCTGTATAACAGATACAAGGACTTAGTGTCTGCCTGGGCGCTATTTCTGCTTAATCCATTTGCTACTGCACTGCTTGCATTTTTAAACTACAGGAAAGCATATGCCAAAAACATAATTTGGCTTTTTGTAGCTTATTATGGTTTCACACTTGTGATTTCAAATGAAGGAATGGATGCAAACCGATATCGTGATTTCTTCATCAGCATCAGCTATATTGCTTCAGACTTCAGGGGTATTCTGGATCTGGTTTATCAGGAGGGATCAAGTTTTCTTGATATAGCTCAGTTATCGATAAGCTTCATTGTTTCCAGATTTACCAGTGACCCGAGGATCCTATTTGCTGTATTTGGTTTGGTCTTTGGGTACTTCTATTCAAGAAATATTTGGTTTCTGCTTGATAGAACGGGCACAGGAATAAAATGGGCGAACCTTATTTATCTCATTGTCTTTGTTGTTATAATTGGTTTTTGGAAGCTAAACGGATTTCGGATGTGGACAGCAGCACATGTGTTTTTCTTTGGTGTTTTTTTGTATCTGATGGAAAATAAGAAAATAGGGATAATCATTGCATCCTTAAGCATTCTTTTCCATTTTTCCTACATGTTCCCTGTCGGACTTTTGTTAGGGTTCATCTTATTACCTAAAAAAGAATCCTGGTTCTTCGGTCTGTTTTTAGTTACATTCTTCGTGTCTGAAATAGATATTCAAGTATTTTCAAACAAACTGACTTCTATCTTACCCGGGGTATTCCATCAACGTATCGAAGGTTATACAAGTGAGAGTTACCTGGAATCATCAATGACAAATGAGGCTACAAGAAATTGGCGCTACCTTTTTTATCGTCAGGCGATTAAATGGTCATCAACTCTGCTTCTCAGTGTGATCTTCGTAAACGGATTAAGCTGGCTTAAAGAACAAAAAAACCTTAAAAACCTGTTTTGTTTTGCGCTTTTAATGATGGCTTCAGTAAATTTATTCAGCCACATACCGATAATGATACGATTTTATCCCATAACTTATCTTTTTGTCTTTGCTTTCCTTTATATTTATTTACAACAGGCCCCGGAGTTCAGATTGAAGAAGCTGGCTCTCTATTTAACTTTTCCATTCTTAGTTTTTTACTGTCTTGGTCAGGTTAACATATCTCTGATGACCATAGGAATGATAACCCTTATTGGAAATCCTTTAGTTGCCTTATTGACGAACAGTGATTTTGATACTGCAATTATAGAATTATTGAGATGAATTTGCATACGTTAATATTTAAGAACCTGGTTAACATTCCGGGTTGGCGTACGAAGCGAAAGATAGTTGTCATTGAATCAGATGATTGGGGAAGTATTAGGATTCCCTCAAATGAAGTATATCAACGGCTTAAGAAGGATGGAGTGCGTGTAGAGGGTAGTTATTTTACAAAATATGATTGTCTGGAAAGTGAAGAGGATCTTAATCATTTGTTTGAAGTTTTAGGCTCCTTCAGAGACGTGAATGGTAATCACGCTTGTGTGACTGCAAATACAGTTACTGGAAACCCCGATTTTAAGAAAATAAAAGAAAGTAACTTCAGCACTTATTATTATGAGCCCTTTTGGGAAACCTATGGTAGATACCCGAATAGTCCAAAAGCTTTGGAAATATGGAAGGATTCATTTAAATTACATTTGCTCTGGCCTCAATTTCATGGCAGGGATCATCTTAACCCGCTAGAATACTTAAAAATATTAATTCATAACAATGAAGAACATATTGCGTTTGACTATAATGCCTTACTAGGATCGAGGAGGGAATCTGGTAGACAGGCTGGATATTTAGGTGCTTTTGACTATGAAACAGTTGAGGAAAGAAAAACGTTTGCGAATGTTATTTGTGAGGGACAAAACATGTTTGAACAGGCTTTCGGTTTCAAGTCAAAATCATTTATTGCACCAACTGGGATCAGGGGTGATTCTCTTGATGAATGGCTTTTCAGAAATAGTATATATTATCACCAGGATGCA
>Ga0209408_1001600_pt1 | contig 14010 bp, 14 predicted proteins | sample AD_UKC107_MetaG_FD_184422 | JGI IMG/M metagenome (GOLD analysis project Ga0209408, IMG submission 184422) | Active sludge microbial communities of municipal wastewater-treating anaerobic digesters from Hong Kong - AD_UKC107_MetaG (SPAdes)... | ecosystem: Engineered > Bioreactor > Anaerobic >... | reverse complement strand
GGGCGTAGCCGTCGAAGTTCAGCAAAACGGTTTTTTCCAGGGATTGCCTGCGCAGATCAGGATACGAGCCTCCCTGAATGATCCCGAAAAGCGCCTGCCCGTTGTTTGTCTTCGCCTCCCGGCATGACAGGGCCCATTTTGCGGTCAGATTCAGCGATTTTTCGGTTTGGGACGGGGTCGACGGATACGGCGTGCACTCGTCGAGGCACATCATGATATCCGATCCCAGCGCTTCCTGGATTTCGATCGCTTTCTGCGGTGTGAGAAAATGTCTGGATCCGTCAATATGCGAACGAAACATGACGCCCTCGGGGGTGATTTTTCGCAGGGTTCCGAGACTGTAAACCTGAAAACCGCCGCTGTCGGTCAGGATCGGATAAGGCCAGTTCATAAAACGATGCAGCCCTCCGAGTTCTTTGATGGTTTCATGACCGGGACGTAAATATAAATGATACGTGTTGCTCAGAAGCATTTGCGCGCCGCAGTTTTTTATCTCTTCCGGCAGCATGGATTTAACCGTTCCCTGCGTGCCGACCGGCATAAAAACCGGCGTCTGCACTATCCCGCGGGCGGTTTTGATTTCTCCCATGCGGGCGGCCGTCTTGTCGTCTTTTTTGATTACGTCAAAGCGAAACATTTTTATGTCCTGGCTCCGGTAAACGGGATCAACGCGTGCACGCATTTGCTTCCCGTAAAAAATGGCGGCGTTAAAGTATCAGCATGCAATCGCCGTAGCTGTAAAACATATAACGGTTTTTTACGGCATGCGCATACGCTTTTTTGATCAAATCGGTGCCGGCAAAAGCACAGACCAGAAGAAACAGCGATGATTGCGGCAAATGAAAATTGGTCAGCAGGCCGTTGATTCTTTTAAATTTGTAACCGGGATAAATAAATAAACTGGTGACCCCGGATCGGGCGCTTATATATCCGTCTTCGTTTGAAACGCTTTCCAGCGTGCGGGTGGATGTGGTGCCCACCGCAATAACGCGCTCGGCGTTGTTGATGATTCTGGCGCTTTCGGGACTGATTTCGTAATGTTCCGGTTCCATGACATGTTTTTCAACCTCGTCCGTTGTCATGGGGAGAAACGTGCCGTAACCCACGTGCAAGGTGACGTGAGCAATTTGGATGCCCCGGTCTTTTAATTGCTGTATGACCCCGTCTGAAAAATGCAGACCGGCTGTCGGAGCCGCGATGGAACCGGGATGCCGCGCGTAAATGGTCTGATAACGATCCAGATCGGCAGCATCGGGCCGGGTATTTTTCATCCTTTTTATATAGGGGGGAAGCGGAGCCCTGCCGAAGGTGTTCACATAGGATTCAAAACCGTCCGGAGCAGAAAATTCCAGCAGCCATTTTTTTTCGGAAATCCTGGCTAAAACTTTTGCCTCGCAATGACCCGCCAGACGGATATCATCCCCTTCATGCAGCCTTTTGGCCGGTCTGATCAGCACTTCCCATATCTGGGAGGTCGGCTCCTTTTTTTTCACGTTCAAAAGCAGAATTTCCAGCTGTCCCCCGGTTTGCTTTCTGCCGAACAGCCTGGCCGGGATGACCCGGGAATCGTTCACGACGAGGACGTCGCCTTTTTTCAGCAAGTCCGGCAACTGAAAAAAGGACATATCCGCCAGGGTATCCTTGTGCCTTCCCATCAAAAGCAGGCGGGATTGGTCGCGCCTTGCACAGGGATGCTGCGCGATCAATTCCTCCGGCAGATCATATGAAAAATCTTTTAATTGCATAGGGCTGTCATCATGAAAAAGTGCTGGCAGGTAACCAGATTGTGATTTTAATGTCAATGCCATTGTTTTCAGCGTCTGCCGAAGTACAAAAGAATCAAACCGAGAATCATGGACGATATTCCGATGAACCGCAACGTCGAATCCGGCAAGGTCATTATTTTGGCGAGGTATACTTTTAACTTTTCCGGGAAAACAAAATACGGAAGTCCTTCAATAATAAAGACGAGTCCCAGCACGCAAAGCAAATCCTTCATTTTCAATCCTTCTTTTTCGCTTCATCCCATAAAGCGTCCATCTGTTGCAGGGTTGCTTCTTCCGGCTTTAAGCCGCGGGATGATAGCTGTTCTGTGACATGAGCGAAACGCCGCAGAAATTTATCTGTCGTTTTGGATAGGGCGGTTTCCGCGTCAACACGCAGAAACCGGCTTAAATTGACCATCGTGAATAATATGTCGCCCAGTTCTTCCTCCGTTTTGATGCGGTTTTCTGCCCTTACGGCAGCCTCAAACTCCTGCCATTCTTCTTCCAGCTTATCCCGGACACTCCGGATGTCTTTCCAGTCGAAGCCGGATTGCGATGCCAGGGCCGTAATTTTCTGCGCCCTTTTCAGAGCCGGAAGCGAGCGCGGTATGCTGGAGAACAGACTTTTCTCCCGGCCGGTTTCCTTGCGCTCCTTTTTTTTGATCTGCTGCCAGTTGTCTTTGACATCCTGCACGGAGGTTACTTTGACAGTGCCGAATACATGGGGATGCCGCCGGATCATTTTTTCGTTGACGCCGTCCATGACATCCTCAAGGGAGAACAAGCCTGACTCAGCGCATATTTCGCAAATAAATAATATCTGAAAAAGCACATCGCCCAGTTCTTCCTTCAGGGCCTCCGGATTTTTCTTTTCAAGAGCATCAATGGCTTCATATGCTTCTTCCAGCATGTATTTGCCGATGTCTTCTTTTTTCTGTTGACGGTCCCAGGGGCAGCCGTCGGGTGCGCGGAGCTTTCTGATGAGATCAATTAATCGGTTAAGGCTTTCCATGTTCCTCGTTCCTCTTGCTTTTTCATGAATGCACGGCTTGTCTTTATGACGTCAACGTTTCCAAGCCCGTTTTATATATCATATTCGATCAGCCGGTAATATACACAAAAATGGTTTTCTGAATTTTACAGAATTAAAGGAAGGAATGATTGTCTCCTTTAAGAAGGAGCCATTGTTTTGCTGCGGACGGCGGCTCGTTTCAATTGCATAGACGAAAGTTAATATGAATAACAATAATATCAAGAAGATGCATGCGTGGCTGCTCTTTTTCTGAGTTGCAGGAAAGGGGCATTTCTTTGCATAAAATATCGAAAAGAAAAGGCGCAAAAAACGGTGAAAATTATTCTTGACAAGGCAAATAAAAAGCGTATTCTTCCCGTTCAATACAGATAACAGGCTTTTAAAAAAGCCGTTTATTATGAAATCTTTGAAAGGAGGTTAGCCGTTAATGAAAAAAATATTTGCGATTTTTGTTGCTATGCTTTTTGTTGCTTCTTTGTCTCTTGCAGTCGTAGGCTGCAAAAAAGCTGAAGAACCTGCAGTCGAAGCTCCTGCAGTAGAAGCACCGGTTGCTCCGGCACCTGAAGCAGCGCCCGCGCCCGCTCCTGAAGCAGCGCCAGCACCTGCTCCCGAAGCAGCACCTGCACCTGCACCTGCAAAATAATTGCATCGCATCCAAAAGCAGGATAGATTGATCGGACATTCCCCGAAAGGAATGTCCGATTTTTTTTCTGAAGAAGTTTAATTTTTAAAAATATGTTATACTCAGTAAAAGCAAATTTTATAATCATTATCCTGTCAATCGAGCTTTGGGGTATTTACTTTTTTATAAGGAAGGTGCTTTATGACGGAAAAAAACGGTGACGTATTAAAAGGTCTGTTTATCGGGGGCCTGATTGGAATCGCTCTGGGTATTTTGTTTGCTCCCAAAAGCGGCAAAGAAACACGTGATGATATTTTACTCAAAACCGACGAAATGCTGGCTCGTGTGAAAGAGGAATATGAGAAGGCGCTGGAAAAGAGCAGGCTTGCTTACGAGGATTCTCTGAACCGTTTGAAGGGTGTCAACTTATCCGTGAAAGCGAAGGCGGGGGAGGCGGAAGGGAAAATCAGCGAACTGGCTCAGCAGGGGTCTGAGGCCATGCTGAGCAATAAAAACAAGCTCAAAAAAGCGATCGATGCGGGCCTGAAAGCGTATAAAGAAGAACTCGGTAAAGAAAAAATCTGACCCTGTCTGGTTTATAAACATCATAACAGGATTCGAAAAAACGATCTTTAAAGGAGAAAATCAATGACTCTGGAAATCGCCTTGTTAATTTTGGTTGGCATTCTTATCGTTTTGGCTGTCGGTTGTATTCCGCTTCTTGTACAAATCTGGCGCATATCGAAAGATCTGGAGATGACACTGCAAACGTTCAACCAAAGTCTGCCGCTGTTATTGAAAAATCTGGAAGAAATTACCACGAACGTCAACAGCTCCTCCTCGGTCATCAACAAAAAGATTCAAAACTTTGCCCATCCCTCGAATATGTCAGGTCTGCTTCTGGGGGACATTATCAGTAATATCCATCATTTTGCGCCGCTGGCGCTGAAATTGCCGATTTTCCGTATTATGAGAAATGTTGTGTCCATTGCCAAAGGTCTGCGTGTTTTTGTGGAAGTCCTTTTGAATAAAGAGAAAGATGAGACATTGAAGCAAGGTTAACGATGGGCAAGGTAACGTTTTCCAGTAAGTGGGGCAGTGTAAAGGTTCAGAAAAAGCCGGCTGCGCCTTCGTCCGAATCGGCTAAACCGATGGAAGCGCTGGTCCGGGAAATGAAGAAGGCTCAACAATCTTCATCGGGAGAAGATTACCGGGAAAAGTCCCTGGCGATGAACGGCCTTGTTTGCGCGCGGTGCGGCCGGGAGTTTCCCGAATCAAAAAGACATCTTTTAACCGTCCATCATAAAGACGGTAATCATCACAACAATCCCGCCGATGGAAGCAACTGGGAAAATCTTTGTGTCTATTGCCACGAAGATGTTCACAGCCGGGAGGTTCTCGCGGAGTATCTGGGTGGAGAGGCACACGGCAAGGAAGTGAGCCTGGTCTATAATGATGCTCAGGGAACTGTTGGATCCGGATTGCTGGCGGAAAAACTCAAAACCGCCCTGAAAAAAAAATCGGATAAATAATTTCAGTTGATGACCAGACCGGAAGGGGCAGAATCTTTGACCAGTTTGTCGCCGATGGATGTTCCGCAATGCACGCAGGTATAATCGTACTTTTCGCCTTCCTGAAGAATCAGCAGCAATCTTTTTCTGACGGCTACCGCTTTCTTGCAGCGGGGACAAAACAATTCGGTGGCGTCAAAATCTTTATAGGTTGCTCTCATGATCGAATGTCCTCCTCCGGTATGGTTGCCCAGTTTTGCAGCCAGATTTCGGCCTCGCTGTCGCTTGGCGCCCGGTAGTCGCCTCGCGGCGAAAGCGAGCCGCCGGATCCGACCTTGGGGCCGTTGGGGATGCAGGAGCGTTTGTACTGCGATGTTTTAAAGAATCGATACAAATAAACGTGAAGCCATTTTTTGATTTCTTTCAACGAATAGGCGTTTTTCTTTTCCCGGGCGATATTATCGGGCCAGAGACCTTTGTCTCTGTCCTTCCAGGCGTGATACGCCAGAAAAGCCACCTTGGAAGGCAGATAACCGAATCGGGAAATATAGAAATTATTAAAGTCCTGGAGCTCATACGGGCCGATGGTGTCTTCCGTTTTCTGGACGAGATGATCTTTGTTTTTCCCCGGAATCAGTTCGGGGGATATTTCCGTTTTCAGCACATCGATTAAAATATCGGAAACATCCTGTGAAAATTGCCCGGTCTGGGCCACCCAGCGGATCAGATGCTGAATCAGTGTTTTCGGAACGCTGGCGTTTACGTTGTAATGAGACATGTGATCGCCGATCCCATACGTGCTCCAGCCCAGCGCCAGTTCGCTTAAATCGCCCGTGCCCACCACCAGTGCGTTGCGCATGTTGGCCAGACGGAAAAGATGCGCTGAACGCTGTCCGGCCTGAACATTTTCAAAGGTGATATCGAATTTTTGCTTGCCGTTGGCATACGGATGTTTGATGTCCTTGAGCATTTGACGGCAGGCAGGTTTGATATCGATCTCATTGGACTCGACGCCGAGGGCCGTCATGAGTTTCAGGGCATTGTTGTAGGTTTTTCGCGATGTGGCGAATCCCGGCAAGGTATACGCCTTGACGTTTTTCCGGGGCAATTTCAGGGTATCCATGGTCCTTGCGGCGACAATGAGGGCGTGCGTGGAATCCAGACCGCCGGAAACACCGATGACGATATTGGGAATGCCGGACGCTTTCAGCCGTTTGGCCAACCCCTGTACCTGTATATTATAGGCTTCGTAGCATCGCTGATCCCGCTTTGAAGGATCGGCCGGAATATACGGAAAGCGGGGATATTCGCGGGTCAGCAGAATTTTACCTGTCGGCACATCGACATCGAATTCGGTCTTACGGAAGGATAAAATTTTCTCTTTATGCGCAGCGGCGTTTTTACTGAAGGACGTCAGGCGCATTCTGTCCTGAGCGAGACGGTCAAGATCGATGTCGCTGTAGATGATCTGCGCTTGTTGTGAAAAACGCGGTGACTCGGCGAGCAGGTTGCCGTTTTCGTGAATCATGGCGTGGCCGTCCCAGGCCAGGTCCGTTGTCGATTCGCCGGGACCTGCCGCGGCGTAAAGATAAGCGGAAACGCAACGTGCCGACTGATTCGCCGCCAGTTGTTGACGGTATTCGGATTTGCCGATCGTGATGTTGGAGGCCGATAGATTTCCGATAACGGTCGCTCCGGCCATAGCCGCAAAACTCGAGGGTGGAACCGGAACCCACAAGTCTTCGCAGATTTCGATAAAAAAGCTGAAATGTTTAATGTTGGCGATTTTAAAAATGATATCGGCGCCAAAAGTGATATCGTTCTGCCCGGCCAGTTTAATTTTTGAAGAGAAAGCGGCGTCCGCCGGTGTGAACTGGCGGGCTTCATAAAATTCGCGATAATTTGGCAGATAGGATTTCACCGCAACGCCCAGAATCCGTCCGCGGTAGAAAACGACGGCGCAGTTGAACAACCGGCAATCGACCTGCAGCGGCGCGCCGGCGATCATAACGATGTTAATTCTTGCCGAGGCCTTTTTGACATCTGCAATGGCTTGCAGCGTTCCCTGCAGAAGCGCATCCTGGTGAAACAGATCTTCGTTGGAATAGGCCGACAAACCCATTTCGGGAAAGACAGCCAGAATGGCTTTCTGTTGCGCCGCCTGGCGGGCCAGTTCGATGGTTTTCTTCGCGTTGAAAACGGGATCGGCTACTTTGACTTCCGGTATGCAGACCGCCGCGCGAATAAAGCCATGCTGATACAGGTTGAAAAAATTTTTCGATTTGTTCGCCGGCATGCCATTACCCCTTTTCTACGAGAGCGTACGCGCTGTGATTATGAATGCTTTCAAAATTTTCCGCTTCAATACAATACCAGGTGAAGTTGTCATCCTTGTTCAATTTCACGGCGACACTGCGGACAACATCTTCCACGAATTTCGGATTTTCAAAGGCCTTTTCCGTAACGTATTTTTCGTCAACGCGTTTCAGAAGAGAATACACTTCGCCGCTCGCGGAATCTTCCACTATTCTGATTAAATCTTCAATCCAGAAAAATTTTTTGAAGCGGACTTTTGTCGTCACGACACTTCTTTGATTGTGGGCTCCGTATTGGCTGATTTCGCGGGAGCAGGGGCAGACGGTTGTGACCGGGACAATCACTCCCACGAGAAAATCCGATGTTTCGGCGTTGCTTTCTCCGGCAAAGATACAACGGTATTCCATCAGGCTCTTTGCCTTGGAAACGGGCGCCGTTTTTTCCAGGAAATAAGCAAATTCAATTTCCATGTGGGCGGAATGGGCATGCAGCTTCTGCCGCATTTTCTCCAGAATAGTCCGGAACGTTTTAATATTGATCTGGCCTTTGAATTCATTGAGCGCTTCCACAAAGCGGCTCATGTGCGTTCCCTTGAAGTGGTGCGGCAGGTTCACATACATGTTGATCGTTGCGTTGACCAACTGCGTTCCCTTGGCCCGGTCAAGGACAATCACCGGGTATTTGATATTTTTTACGCCGACCTTTTTAATATCAATATTGCGAGAATCTTTCTGGCTTTGAATATCAATCATGGCACTATGCTCTTTTCATCATTGGCGTTCTTACCGGGTGTACGACACGGCGGCGTTTTCCGATTCCCAGATTTTGACCCGAACCATGTGCACACCGGCCGTTTTGACTTTTTCATCCATCTGATCGTAAATATATTTTGCTATGTTTTCCGCCGAGGGATTGATGCCTTTAAAATGGGCCAGCGCGTTGAGGTGTTTGTGGTCGATATCGTCAAGAATTTCCCCCAGGATTTTTTTTAAAAACCGGAAATCGATCAAAAGACCGTTGGCGTCGAGTTGATCGGCTGCCACGGATACTTCAACCTTGAAATTGTGACCGTGCAATGTTTCGCATTTGCCGCCGATGTCGGCCAGCAGATGTGCGGCGGAAAATGATTTTATTATCGTAACTTCATACATTGGTCATGTGCTCCGTTTCTTAAAGTAGAATTATTATCATATTTTCAAGAGATGTTGAATCATTAATTATTGACAACCGATAATATGAAGCATCGTTGCGTCCTCTGAAATGAAGGGTGCAGATTTCATCAGGGGGAATATCTATCTGAAAACATCAAAAAAACGGCGAACGACTGTACGAAACTGGCCCGGGGAATGGATCTCCTTGAGTAATCCCCAAAGAATACGGGGACGAAAATAGAACGCGGCGAAGGCTTTTCTCATCAGTCGTCGCATTTCCCGGGGCGAAATATTTTTCGGCGTATAGACGACGCGATTATTCTGGTAGAGATCCCAGGGCAGGGTATCGGGAGCAATTTCTTTCCTTTGGATGAGCCGATCATATATTTCTGTTCCCGGAAGGGGAAGAAAATTGCTGAATTGGGCTCTGTGCAAAGGGAGTTTCATAGCAAGTTCGATGGTTTTCTCAATATCATTTCTCGTTTCCTCAGGGTAGCCGATCATAAAAAAACCCGTTATTCTGATCTTTGTTTCCCGGGCAATAAGATTGATTTTTTCAATCATGATGTCGAGTGTTTCATTTCTCTTCATGTCGTTGATGATTCTGGGAGAACCGGATTCGATTCCTGCCGCTAAAGAATAACACCCGGCGCTTTCCATGTTCTGCAGCAATTCTTTGTCCAGGGTATCCAGTCTGACGCCGTTGGTGCAGGCCCAGTGCAGCTTAATATTTTCTTCCTTGAGTTTATGGCAGAATGCCATCACACGCGCTTTGTCCAGCGTGAAATTATCATCCTCGATGTGAAACTCCCTGATGCCGAATGTCTTTTGCAGATACTTTATTTCTTCAACAATGTTTTCGACACTTCTTTTCCGGAAGTGTCTGCCTGTGTTTACGTTCGCACCGCAATAGGTGCATTGAAAAGGACACCCTCTGCTGGTTATGACGGGCGCTACAGGCAGACTTTTTGAAAACGTGCCGTGCGGCGCCGCCGGATAGGTTTGCGGGTCGATCAAATCCCAACCGGGAAAGGGGATGTCATCCGGGTTTTGGATGGCCCCTTTTTTGTTTTTTATGATTTTTCCGTTTTGGCGATGAACCAATCCGTCGATGGAATCGATTGCAACCTGACCGGCAGACCGGGTATATTCCAGCAATCGGGGAAGGCCCGATTCGGCTTCTCCCACGAAAGCATAATCCAGACCGGGAATCTCCATGGTTCCTTCCGGATCTCCCGACGGATGCGGACCGCCGACGATGGTAACGGTTTTGCCGTTTACAGTCTTCGCAATTTCAATACATTGTCTGGCCGAGGAGAAATCGCAGGTGTGCATCTGGATGCCGACGATGTCCGGTTGTTCATCCATGAGACAATCCCGATATTGTCGGTGGGTTGTCTTTGTCTTCGCGCAATCGAGAAGACTGACCGTGTGCCCGTTATGCCTGAGAACCGAAGCGAGGTATCCCAGTCCGAGATTGGGAATGATGATCGGCATTTTAAAACTCGGCGGACGTACAAGCAGAATTTTCATATCATTGAACTCTGTAATGGATTCATTGCTTCATGCTCATCGTGATGTTGACGGTGTTCATATCCGTTGCCAGTAAATAATGAATAACCATCAATAATGTAACTTTCCTGAAGGCCGTGCGGAAAATTTATTTCTCAGATCGAAAATGTAAATCGAATGACCGACAACGGCAGACGGTTCGAGATACCTGTATTGATCATAGTAGTTGATATCGATGTACAGCAATTCGTGCGTGTTTTCCCTTAAAAGATAATAAGGTCTTCCCACGAGGAAATTTATGCTGATGGCGTATATTCCTTGCGTTGGTTTTTGTTCCGCAAGAGAATAGTCGATGCCGTATATTTCAGGATCAACCCGTCCAAAATACCCCAGTTTGATTTTATCAATGTTATTTTTGTCCATGTATTTTTTTAAGGCAGGCAAGCTCTGTCCCCAGTCCAGGTTGGAATCCATCAGCCAGTGGCTTCCGTTTCGGGAGCCTCCGGCGGCAATATTGAAATAGGATAAATAATTCGGATATGCAGCGAGTGCGGATAGAATATATAAAATCATGAGGAACATCAGAAGATATTGTATGCGTTTAAATTTTATGATGGCCTGATGAAAAAGAAAGCCGGATGCCAGAAACAGAAAGGGGAATATAGGCAGCAAATATCTGATGCCGATGGGACTGTGGGTGAAAAAAGAAAAATAAAAAAAATAAGCTATTGCCGGTACCCATATGCAAAGAAAACTTACGGTATCTGTTCTTGCTTCCTTGATTTCCATACAGGCGATTATTGTCATAGCGAGCATGATGAGAAAAGGAACAGGATTTTTGACTAAAAAAGATACAATATAATAATACCACCAACCCGTTAACGAATGTTCGCCCATCAGATAACTTACGTAGAAAGGGTGTCCTCCCACCGCTTGAGCTAGTTGATAATCAAAACCTGTCAGGTAATCGTAAGGTAAGGGGATAGGGAATCCGCTCCCAAACAGTGAGAAAATATTTTTTAGAAGACCGCTTGAGAAATGATAGCTTGATGCAGGAAGAAACGAGTTCGAAAAAAGATATCCGAAATTAATGATCAAGATGCTGATTAAAATTATTATTAAAAAATCTTTGCCGTATTTGATGATGCTTGTTGCCGGAAAATTTATTTTCTGGTCTTTCTTTTTTAAGCCACTGGCAATGTATAAGGTTATGAAAATGAAAAAATAAATCGGGTATAGCAATAGCGCGGTAAATTTACTGAGTTGTGCCAGACCCAGAGCAACACCGGCAAGTGCGATTGAAAAGGCAGTGGGCGCCCGCAAATATTTCCATAAACAATAAACGCTGAAAAATATTGTCAGACTTACACCAATATCAATGGTCACCAGGGAGGAATGCGCCAGAATATTTGGATTAAACACATATAAGGAGAGGGCCAAAAGCGCTCCTTTGTATCCATAAAGTTCTTTGCCCCAAAAATAGATTGTGAGTCCCAGTACAAGACCCAGAATTATTATTATGCAACGACCATATGTGAAAACGGACTGATACCGGTCTTTGTTAAGATTCATGAAGCTATACCCCAGGCGCCATGTGTTGGGTACATCCTGAAATGGTTGCGTCTCTATTTTGGGTTTCGTAGTCAGCGAACTTAAGGCGGGCAAACATTTAATCAAAGGAGGGGCTTCTTTGTTCATTCGCCAATCGCGAGTTTTTAAAATATACAAGCCGGACGGAAAATGAGAAAATTCGTCTACCGTGACGGAGTTGGAAAACTGACCGAAAAAACAGAGTGAAACAAAACATAAAAGCAGAACGGACGGCATTATTTTTCTCAAGATGCTCGTGGCAGCGGAGGATGATAAGATGTTATTCATTACGCTTGTCAATTTCATACTCCTTCTGACCGGAAATCAACGACAATCAGCGGATTGCAGGATGGTGCAATTTCCCAGAGCGCATGCTTTCCGCGCATCAGCGCAGCCCAGTTTATGGTTGCCCTGCTTGAAGTGAACCGCGGCTCTGTTGCCGTATGCATGGGTAAAGTTTTCTTCAATACGAATCGCGTTGCTGAAGTCTTCAAGAGCGCGATGTCCTTTGCCGATTTTTGCGTAAGTGATGCCCCTGTTGAAATAGGCTTCGGCATAATCTGTTTTTAATGTAATCGCCTGACCAAAATCTTGAATTGCCGACTGGTAGTCGCCAAGTCTAAAGAAAAAAATTCCTCGGTTGTTGTAGGCTTTTATATGTTCAGGATTCAGAAGGATTGCTCTGCTGTAATCATCAAATGCCTGTTGATGATGTCCGAGACGATTGTAAGTCAATCCCCTGTTGTAATAAGCATCGGCGTAATCCGATTTCATTCTGATAGCGCGGTTAAAATCCACCAGAGCTTTTTCGTAGTGGCCTGTTTCTGCATATAGCATCCCTCTGTTATTGTACGTTTCAACATAATCCGGGTTGATAATGAGCGCTTTGTCAAAGTGATCCTTTGCTTTTTCGTATTTGCCTTCAGCAAAAAGAGATAAAGCGACATAATCGTGAGCGATATAATTGTTCTTTGTAACCTTCAATGCATGAGTGAATAAAGCGGGATTATCTTTCCAGTAACCGCACTGCTTCCATGTTAATAATGTCATGATGACCATAAAGGCGACACCGGCAACGGACAGGATTCTTTTGCTTCTGTAATCATTCGTCATTAAAACAGACAATCCCCATGCGATCATGACAGCAATGCCGATAGACGGCAGATAATGGTAACGGTCGGCCAGCGCATGTTTCCCGACCTGAATGATTCCGATAACCGGCAGAAGCGTGATGACAAACCAAAACCATCCGGTGAAAAGAAAAGGACATCGCTTGTATAAGAGGACGACAATCAGGCTGATTGTGATGAGCAGAACGGTTGCTCCCGAAACCTGTAAGAGAGCAATGTGCGCATCAAAAGGATAGAATACGGCCAGATCATGCGGCCAGAAGGTTTTCTCCAGATAAATGGCAAAAGAGCAAAGACTGTTTGTCAGTCGTGAATGAAAAGAAAAATGCATTGCGTGTGGTTTGTACTGGGCAAAGACGGTAATCATGGAAAAGACCGCGGAGAGGACAAAGAGGGGCCATTTTTCTTTGAGTTGCCATAGCCAGGGGTTGTTTTTGTTGGATTCGAAGCGTTTCAGAGGCCAGTAATCCAGCAGGATCATCACCACCGGCAGAGTGACCACCATGGGCTTGCTCATCAGCGCGCAAACAAAAGCAAGCAGCACCAGCAGATATTTTTTTGCCGAGGGGTTTTCTGCATAATAAGCATAGAGATAGAGGGTGAGCATCCAGAAGAAAGCGCTCAGGACATCTTTTCGTTCGGCAATCCAGGCGACGGATTCCACATGCAGGGGATGGAGGGCGAAGAAAGCGGCGACAAAAGCGCTTTTCCAGAGGGCGCCGGTCATCCGGTGAAAAAGGCTGAAGAGCAGCAGGGTCGTGAGAATATGGAGGATGAGATTGGTCATGTGGTAAGCGCCGGGATGCAGACCGTAGAGCTGATAATCCAGCATCAACGACAACCAGATCAGGGGATGCCACAAGTAGTCGGCGCTGGTGGTGCTGAAAGCCCAACGAATACCTTCCAGGGTTAATCCAGATTGAACATGAGTATTTTTAGTGATATAATTTAAATCATCAAAGTTGACGAAGTCGAAATGACGGACCTGCCAGTAGACGGCGAGTGTGACCGCTGCCAGAAGGATACAGATGATTAAAATTTGTTCTTTCGGAGTGATATTAATCTTTTTTAACATAATAACCTGTTGAAAATACTTGTATCATATGTTTATTCAGAGTGCATCCGCATTTTGGTTATAAGGAAGTCAAAAGCTGAATAATTATAAAAATGTATTAAAATACAAATGGTTACTGTTTTTTTCATGATCATGAATGTTGCCAGTGGTTAAAATAACAGCCATCAGGGGAAAACCCCCCTTTTATTTCACAAAAATGAACCTGCAAAAGCATTGAACGAATATAAGACAATAGATAATGATTATTAATTTAAATAAGTTATTGCTAATTTTATAAAAAAATTATTTTATACGATGCTTGGCA
>Ga0209408_1001597_pt1 | contig 14018 bp, 14 predicted proteins | sample AD_UKC107_MetaG_FD_184422 | JGI IMG/M metagenome (GOLD analysis project Ga0209408, IMG submission 184422) | Active sludge microbial communities of municipal wastewater-treating anaerobic digesters from Hong Kong - AD_UKC107_MetaG (SPAdes)... | ecosystem: Engineered > Bioreactor > Anaerobic >... | reverse complement strand
TTATATGAGCGGTACATACTATGGTTGCGATTATTATGGGACATGGTACGCGTACAGAAGTTTATAATGAAAGTTTGTATTTCGGGCTGTAATCTTTTTTTAAAATAATCTGACAGTTAAAGAGTTTTACATCAAGAATTTTTTTTATGGGCTTTCCTGTTTCCTCTGCATGATAAACATGATTTGCAGTTAATACACAATCACCTCCATCGGCCAGATGCATTAGGATGATCTCTTATTGCGGTATTGTTCTTGACGATTTAGTGGAGCACGGTAGTGTATTTGTGGAAAGTGGATTGCATTTAAATTTGATGATAATGAAAGGCTACATGTACATACTGGAATGTGTTGATGGCATGTATTATACCGGAACTACCAGAGACCTGGACAAACGGATCAGGGAACATGAACTTGAATCGGGGGCGCATTATACCGCAAAAAGGCTGCAGGTTAAACTGGTGTATTTTGAGGAATTTAATCGAATTGTCAATGATGCCTTTTATCGAGAGAAAAAGGTGCAGGGATGGAGCCACGCAAAAAAGAAGGCGTTGATAGAGGGAGAAAATAATAAACTGCATAATTTAGCTGAATGTATGAATGAGACTCATTATCGAAATGTATAAGGCCGTCGTGGTTAGTTGGTCGTTTCGACTCCGCTCAACGACCGGAAAGTTGCAACTCAACAGCCCGAAAGTTGCCGCTTAACAACCGGGGAGAGTACGCTCCCTGAGCGGAGTCGAAGGGAGCGAGATTGCGTACCCGCTCAGCTCCTGGTAAACGAGGGTGTGCCCGATGCCCGGGCTTCACTGTATTTTCACTCTTTAATTCCGGAAAATAGTTGCAAAATATATCTACTCCTGTTGAATATTTTAATGAAGCTAAATATAGTCTGTTAAGTAAAATGTTGTACACCATTACTTTCGATTAAATTTTATCAGAAACCGATAATGAAAAACCAATAAATATTAGTATGCAGCCATCAACCACAAAAGGAAAAAGAACACGGCTTACCCTGATGCCCGTATCATGGATCATAGCTGTTGTGACCGTATACTGCCTGTTGCTGATCCTGTCGAAAATCAGTGGCTCGAGCATCACGGCCCTTCTTCAGACAGAGACCCTGTGGCCGCTCGCGGTATTTCTTCCGGGCCTGCTGTTCGGCAAGACCCTGGGGCTTGTGACCCTGAATTTACTGGCCTATACGATACCGCCGCTGCGGCGGATATTTGAAGCTGAGGTTGCTGAAACGGGCCGGCACCGCTTTTCAGAGGCGATGAAGGGCCTGGCCAGGGCCCTGGCCGTTCTTGGAACAATAACATTCATCGGGGCTTTTCTGTTTCTTCGATACCGGTGAGCGGTACAGGCGAATAATGGAAATTTGAAAGGGGATTAATTATATGAACGTGCTGATACTGTATTTCTCGGCAACGGGAAACACGAAAAAAATCGCGGATGTTATCGCAGAGGAGCTGGGGCGGACGCGATGCGACGTTGCCATGGCTGACATTACCGCCTGCGCTGAAAGACAGAAGACGATTGATCTGGCGCCCTATGACGCGTTTTTGTTCGGGGCGCCGATCCATTCATGGCGCGCACCGAGGGTCGTGAGGGAATGGATGAAAACCCTTGACGGCCGGGGCAGAAAGTGCGCCATGTTTTTCACCTACGGAGGGTTTGGCGTTCACCCGACCCATTATTCGACCAGGCAGATACTGGAAAGCCGGAATTTTATCGTTGTCTCATCCGCTGAGTTTCTGGGTTTTCATACGTTCAACCTCGGCGGGTGGAAGGCAATGGAAGGACGGCCTGACGGGTCCGATTTTGAGGTGGCAAAAGAATTCGCGCGCGTGACCTGTAAGCGTTTTACCGGCGAAGACACCGCGCTCCTGGGTGAACTGGAAAAGACCGAGCATACTGAAGAACAGCTCGATGCCATAGAATCGTTCAGGTTTAAAGTGCTTACCCAGCTTCCGACCAGGGGCGGCAGCGAATGCGGCATGTGCATGTTCTGCGAGAGCGTGTGCCCAACCGGTGCCATGAACGCCGTATCAGGCAACGCCGACAGCGCGAAATGCATTGCCTGTCTTGCCTGTGTCGCCGTCTGCCCCGAAGACGCGTTACACATAAATGACATGTCAAGCAGCTGGTCGTTCAAACTTCAGATGGAGAAGATCAGCGTTGAGGCCATGAAAGAGAAGAAAAGCAGGATATACCGGTAGCATTGAAGGTATCACCCGCGAATTATATAATTCGCTGCCTGTATGGAGGTTATCATGAAAGCAAGGCCTTTTTTCGTACTGCTCATACTGCTGGCTCTGTCTGTTGCCGTTATTGCCGCGCAGGGACAGATTATTCCCGTAGCCATGCATAAGACGGTCAAAAATGCGATGGAAAGGATGAAGCAGCTTGACGCTGAAGACAAGATGCTGGAAAAGCAGGCGTACAATGCCGTGAGCGCCAATAACAGCGCCCTGTTCGCGCGCCTTGCCGAAAAGAGTGAAAAAATAAAAACCGAGAAGAAAACACTGCACGATGAAACCCTTGCCGCGCTCCAGGGCACGATCGGGCAGGGGATTGCCGTTGATATCCGGCAGGATTCATACACGGACGTGTTTGCGGTGAAAAATTCTGTTATAAAGCAAGCGGTATGGAATTCAGGCAAAAACCCCCATGTCACCATTGAAATGCAGGTGGTGCTGAAGCGCAAGCTGACCTCTAATGAAAGAAAGGTCCCGGTTGATTTTTTCAACGGTACCGGCAGGGTTATCCGTGTGCCGTTTTACCTCTCAGCAGGGACCTTCGTTTTCAAGACCGATAAAGACCAGGTCATTTCATTCTTCGCGAACCCCGAAATCCCTGGCCTGGCCGATGCCGGGTACGGGGTGATTATCTCAGAGTAACAGAGCGGTCCGTTTTATTTATCAACACTGATAAGTTCAACCTCGAACACCAGCACGGAATTGCCCGGTATGCTCTGGTTTCCCTCAGGGCCGTATCCCAACTCCGAGGGTATAACAAGCTCATATTTTGAGCCAGGCGTCATCAGCTGAAGCCCTTCAGTCCATCCCCTGATAACCTGATTAAGCCTGAACTGGGCAGGCTGGTTTCTTTTGTATGAGCTGTCAAATTCCGTTCCGTCGATAAGTTTTCCCGAGTAGTGGACCGTAACCATGCTCGCCGCTTTCGGCTTTGCGCCTGACCCTTCTTTGATCACTTTATACTGGAGCCCGCTTGCGGTTGTCTTGACTCCTTCCCTGGCTTTATTGGCGGCAAGGAAAGCTTCACCCTTGCCTTTGCTCTCTTCGGCGTTCTTCATCATTTTGGTCTGCATGCTCATTCTGAGGTTCATCATCGCCTGCTGTGTTTCCTGGGGAGTAAGGCTGCTCTCCTTTCCTTTAAGGGCGTCTTCAACGGCTACCATGAATGAATCCACATCAAGATCGATCTGGTCGTTTTTAATGCTGGAACCGATGTTAAAGCCGATAGCATAGCTGTATTTTCCCTTATCGGTTGTCAGGTTCGCTTTTTTGCATGCCATAATGTTCAGGACAAGAACAGCTCCGAGGAGCAGGGGAAGAAGTTTTGTTTTCATTGTATTCCTTTTTACCATTAAATTTTCCGGCTGTCGTTATCGGCCGGTGGGTAATATAAATAAAGATGCGTTTAAATATCAAGTAACTATTCAAAAAAGCCTTGCGCGCGGGATTTTTTCTGTTAACTGTAATTCATTCTGGTCCGGGAGAAGGGATTTTTCATGATCAAAATCAAGGTAAGATGTTATTCGGGATATAAAGCCAACGAGAGGCCGGTAAGTTTCAGTATGGGGGAGAAATCTTTTAACGTTGAAGAACTGGTCGATCGGTGGTATGGTGCTGATCACACATATTTTAAGGTAAGGGCTGATGACGGGAATATATATATACTGAAATATAATGACCGCAACGATGAGTGGGAACTTGATTTCTTTCAGAATAAAAGAATATAGGGCCCGGATAACGGGTGTGTAATGCCGTTATGACTGTTACGTTATAGTATGGCTCACGGGCTTTATAAAATTTCTGCATAAATGGTGCACTGCAGGGTAAGGCCTGATCCGGTGTAGGTGATATAGACTATTGCGTCACCATTGGTTGACCCCGGTGTGATAGTGACCGTGGAGCCTGAAATAACAACGGTTATATCAGTCACCCCGCCCGGATCAATAACAGAGCTCAGGTCCGTAGTGACCGGTGCGATAGTGGAGTCGCTATAGTTCCCTGCAATCGTTATAGCTGTTGAAGTTCCTCCCACGGTAAGTGACGTATTCGCCGGCGTGGCGTAGATGGATTGCAGCACCGGTGCAACCACGACAGAGCAGTAGTCTTCGAACCCGCCGTCGTTAGTGGTAACGGTAACGGTTGCGGTCCCCGGGTATTCACCGTTGATGGTGCCGTCTGAGACCGTCACCACTCCTGTATCGCTGCTTGTCCAGCTCACGCCCTGGTCAGAGGCATCGGTCGGATTAACGGTCGCGATAAGGATTGAGGATGTGTAATGGTCTATGGTAATACTTGTGTTATTTAGGACAACGCCGGTTACCGCCACTGTTGTCGTTACCAGGGTGACGGACACGGTATAGTCCTGGGAGGTCCCGTTTTTGGCATAGACGGTGAATGTGACAGTTGAAGAAAAGTCAAAACTCATGCTGCCGCTTGTCAGCACGGTTCCGGCAGTAACCTCAACATGGTCTCCGCGAATAGTAAAAGAGGGTATGAGCGCGGTCACATCAGTTCCCTCAGGAAAGGAGAGGCTAATGGTAAAACTGCTGTTATCAATGCTTCCCCTGGTACCTGAAAGGTAAAAGGATGAGAAGGTCTTTTCGTCAGGGCCGATGGCGCCTTCGCTGGCGAATGTATACAGGTCGACCTCATCGCATCCGTTATTCAGGGCAAGAGAAAAAAACAGGGCTATGATTGAAAGTATTCGATGTAATCGCATATATATTTTTATTTAAACTTATCTGTTGCAATATACAATATTTAGTTTCCTCTTGTCAACCGCTTTCATTGGATTTTAATCGGGTACTGTAATATGTTATGCGTTTCCTGACTGAGTCCGGTATTCTGCTAAGAATTCAGCATTTGGTTTTGAAAAAACCTTCATGGCATTATGGGAGGCGGGTATGAATACCGGTCATGAATTTATATTATGCTGTCAGTATTGAATTGATATTATGGCATTGCGGGCCGTTAAATGCTCCACAGCTCCCGGGGGGCGGTCCTTTTTTTAAAATCCCGCAGCGATTTTCCCTCGTCAATGTCACGGATTCTTTTTTCCAGCATCTTGAGCCACCCGGTTTTTTGAAACCTGGCCATGTTTTCGAGAAGAAAGCCCTTTTCATGTTCCAGAGAAGTGTTGCTTGCCTTTAGGACAGAAATGTAGAATTTATCAGACAGAACCGCCTTGTGTACCAGGTTCTTTTTCGTGTGGGCCGGCGCGATTTGTGAATAATAATACTCCTGGACAGGATCGGCCTTTTTCATGGTAAAGCAGTTTTCAGCGGTGAACTCTCCCAAATATGTGAATGTCTCCGGTTCAGCGTACACCATCGATTTTGTCACTGTATCCTGGTTAAAAAAAAGTGTGCAGGCCTGGGTCCCGTTTTCATGTTGAGCGTCATAGCTCATTGCCACAGCGGCGTAGAGGCCCGGTTCCATGTTAAAAAAATAGAGGGTGCTGCCGTAATGGCTCGATGACTCTATTATGGTTTCGCTCTGAAGAGATTCATCAAACCGGTTGAGCTTTGCCAGGTAGACTTTCCGGGGCTGCTGGTTTTTCATATCCGGCTCGTCGGTTATTTTGACGGTAATGGCCATTATGCTCGTGTTTTCATGGTGAACAGCGGGAATAGAAAGGCATGAACACAAAAAAATAAGAGCATAAAATATAAAACGGTGCATAAGTCAACCTTCTTCGGAAAAATTATATATAAACAGCGCGCGGTAACCGCATGCGGCTCTCTTACCATGCATAATTGCCAAGGTAACCGTAACTTTGCAAATGTTTTTTTCAGGGTCCAGCGAGAAGAGAAAAAAAAGAAGTTTATTCTTTTTTTACTAGACAATAATTTTTGCATCATTTAATTAATAAAGAAACAAATTTCACTAACGTTAAGAGTTTACTAATGCAAAACAATAAAAATTCAATCAATACATGAGCGTTGTTATGATACACAGAAAATTATTCCCATCCTTTCTGTCTGTTCTATTGCTTTTCATCCTTTCATCATGCGACACCATATTTGACGACTCCTTTGATGTTCCGCGGTTCAGCAGCGGCCCTCAATACGGGAATTACTACCCCTATGCTGAAGGAGTCATCGATTCAGCGGAGGAAACACTGGGGGTGTTCATGGAAAACCATGCGACCCAGGGCTCCCTTGAAAATGCCCGCAGGATCATCAATGGAAAGTCATACATGGGGCTGGTGCAGGAGGACATATTTGATTACGTGCACCAGGAATTTTATGCCGATTACGGGTCCGGCAATGAAGACCTGAACTACCTGAAAATAGCGGCCAGGCTCAGGGTAATCATGGCCATGTATGAGGAAGACGTGCACCTCCTGGTAAACACCGGTTCAGCCATTAATGACATGGACGATCTGGTCGGCGCGGACATCAATGTCGGCCCTGTTGAATCAGGGACCTTTATTACCGCAAAAACCATACTCTCCGCACACGGTACTACCTACACTGAACACAATGACGATGTCAAGGAGGGCATAGAGAAAGTCATAAGCGGTGAGTACGACGCCGCATTTTTTGTCACTGCCTCGCCGAGCCAGGTTTTTTTGGAGATAGCCTCCAGCGCCCCGGTCAAGCTTATTCAGGTACAGATGCCCCAGGGGAACAAGAAATACAGTGAAAAAGGGGTGATTCAGGCTTCGGAGTACCCCTTCCAGGCTGACGAGGGGAATATAATAGAAAACATTACCGTTAAAACGCTTCTGGTGGCAGGGGATGATTTCCTGGATGAACAGGTGGACAAGTTTATTGAAAATCTCTATTTAAGCGCCGACGAGTACAGCGTCAAAAACAGCAACTGGAAGTTTCTGAACCGGTTTGACAGCGAGGACTATTTCATTGAGAATCCTCAGCTTGGAAACTACAGGGCCATGTGTCACATCATGGGTTTTACGGGAATTGATGAGACGGACTACTACTTCTACGCGGGCCTTCCGGAGAGCTTCGAACACGACACCGCGGTTGAACTGATCTGGCTGCTTTCCCATAACATCGATGTTGACCTGAAGGAGCGGTACAGCACCGGTTCAGGCGAGAACGCCATACGCATACTTGACGGGAGCGCCACCATGGCCATCGTGGACGACGACATCTACTACAACCTCGCTTCAAAGGGGTCGGCCTATGAGAGCCTGAAGGCCGCGTCCCTTAAAAAGGTGATGCCCCTTCACGACCAGTACCTTCACCTTCTTGTCAACAACGGCAGCGGCATCACCGGCATTGGAGATTTTCCCGGTATGACCATTAATCTCTGCGAAAAGACGTCAGGCACCTTTCTTGCCGCCATGCGGGTCATTAAATCTTACAATTATAATGAAAATGACAATATAGTATATCAGTTTGACCCGCCTGACATCGCAATACCGAAAGTTGAAAGCGGGGAATACGACGCGACCTTTGTGCTTACCGGGTTCCCTTATCCTGAATTTAAATATGTTGATACGGCTGACGCCCATCTTGTCAGTATCGCGTTTAACGGCGACACGCCGATACTCTATGAATCCAAAACCGTTGACTATGATTCACGGACCGATTACCCGAACATAGGAAACCTGTCGACCCTCGCGCTCAGGGCGGTCATTGTGCAGTCGCCGGTCTTTCATAACGGCAACATGGCAACCTTCATAAAATCGGTTTACCGGAAGGCCAACTACCTTCAGGAGGACAATGACGAATGGAGTATTGTGACCAAGCAGGAAGGGAAGGACTACTTCGCGCGCTCGCCATTCGGATGGAGCGACATCGCGGTCAAATACTATCTTTCACTTTTTGATTAGAACATTTCCGGGAGGACCTGATGAACCGCCTGAATACAGCACTTTTATCATTATTCGCCATAACCCTCTTCGCGTTCAGCGCCTGCATTGACCAGAGCGATGTGGAACACAACACCTACAGGATCAAAAGCATCGAGGCCCTGAACACGGAGACCTGCTCCGGAACAGTGGTGGGCCACATCGGCCATGATGTCAGGACAAAGCTCACCATGGATGTTGAGTATACGGAAAATGGCGAGATCCCGGTGCAGTTCTATCTTTTAAACAAAGATGACGTGGAAGAAGTCGAAAACGGGCTCGGAGACAGGACGGACATCCGGATATACCGCCCTGATCAGGTGGTTCTTCCCGGCGTCCTGGAAGGGGAGCACGAATACTCGGACGATAACGCGGACATCGACACCTTCGTGTTCAACATACCGTCAGACCAGGCAGAGGACGAGCTGACCGGCGATAAAAAGACGGGAACCTATTACGTGATCGCGGCGGTCGACAAGGACGATTCAGCCGAGATTGACGCGTATGAGCTCTACAGAAAAAACCCCTCGATTGCCGAGGAAATCGTGATACCCACAGACGACGACGAAGACCCGGATCTCTCTGTCGAGGACGTTGACTTCGCGGGCGATCGTGAGGACCCCAAAAATATCATGACCTATATACGGGTGCGGGTCCCGGACCCTAACGGCTTTAATATTGACGTTGCCCCGTCGGAACGGGAGAGGCGTTTTACCGGTAACGCGACGATAAAGTCATCAAAATTGCGCCCGGGAGGGATTTCAACCATAAACGTTCCGGTACGTTTCGAGATAAACATTGATGACCCGTCCTGGACCTATGGGGCCATAAGGCCCCTGGTCTACGACAGCGATATCGACGGATGGGTAGAGGATTACTACATAGATGAGCTCCTCCCGAATACTGATGAGGACGTGACCGTGGCCCTGCAGATTGACGAGACAGACGCCGGCCACATAATGGATTTTCTCACCCAGAAATCGGAGGACCAGGAAAACGCGGGTGGAGAGCCCAGCGTGTCCACCACCTGGACCGTGACAGCCTATGTCAACTATCTCACAAACGCCACCTATCCCGTGCCTGAAAAACGCTACACCACGGGCTCGAACGACATCACTTCGGCGCACGCCAACAATACCGGCACCTGCGACCTTATCATCAACTTCGATGTCTTTGACGTGGAAAAAAACGCGGGCATACGCCGCTACGTTCCCGAAGACGTTGACGACCCGGATAACTACGGTCCCGTACATCCCCTTGAGCCATGGGAGGCCGGCTACTCGTCATCCAAGAAAAAAGTCCTGGTGATCTTTCACGATGAGTTCGCCAAGGACGTGGGCAGCAGCAATCTTGGGGGCGGTGTTTGGGCCTACGAAAGGGCGTACTTCTATAAATACAGCGCCTATCAGACCGGTGTCGAGCTTGACGCCCGCCTTTTTGGATACTACCTGCGGCTGGTAGATGTGAACTTTGACGCCTTTTCATTTCCTAAAAACCCCGACGCGTCGGGATATAATTTTTATGTTGAGGCCGCGGGCCGTACGGTTTACCAGGAAGGGAGCCTCGGGCACCTTAAAAAAATATGGAGTTTCCCTATCCCGATTTGGGGTTACACGAAACAAAAAATATATAAAAAATGGGGCATGAAGCTCACCACGAAAATTGGAGTGGGGGTTACCCTCGTCCCGTCATTACGGCTCTGGACCAATTATGACGGGAGCCTGCGTTTTGAAAAATCATTAGAGTTACAGGTCTATGGAACCGCAAGCGCTGAATTCAGTGTGACGGTCGCCAGTTGCGGTATTAACGGGTACCTGAAAATGATCGGTGTCGAACTGCTTCAGCAGATATACACTGAAACAGAAATACGGAACCGCCGCGACCCTGATACCGGGGCCGAACTTCTTGATAGCAGCGGCAATCCTGTAGGAGAAGAAATAGCGGGCGCGCTCTATAAATCCCTGGGAGTGTACCTGAACGGACCTGAAGGATGGATACAGATCTGGGTAAAGATCATAATTAAGAAATACAAATGGACAATGTTCAGTTTCCACACCTTTCACGGCCTGCCTCTCTGGGAAATGGATACTACCGGCAGCGGTTACTGGACCAATTTCCAGGACTTTTCACCGAACGAAAAGAATTCCGTCTGGGACGGGATCGACTGGGACGCCATAGGCAAATAACGATATTCTTTTTAATCACATGAAGGTTCCTGGAAAGAAAAAAATAGTTATACTTCTGCTGACGATTGCGGGCATGGCGGTCCTGCTCCTGTATGTCGCATTGAAAAAATCGGCGCCTGACATTTTCTGGGACCGGGAAGCGGGGCAGATGTACCGCATCACCTTCAGCGATATAACGGCTTTTCGCGTAAAAAAAGGACGCAAGATACCACGGACCTTCAGGCTGACAGGAGTGCTGAATTTCAGGATACTTGAGACCGGTGAAACCATTAAAACGGCGGTCCAGATTTCCCCGGTAAAGGTCGCTTATAACGGAACCGAATATCCCCGATTAAAGGAAATATACTCTTCTCTTTTTCTGGTGGACTTCAATCCCGGGGGGACCATTGAGTCGTTGCATTTCGATAATACCATCGCACAGGACGATGAACGGGAGGTGGCTTCAATTATCAGGCAGCTCCAGTTTGTTATAAGAAAAAGCATAACGTCATCGTGGAACACCACTGAGGAAGACAGCACGGGGAGGTATAAGGCGAGGTATTCTTTTGAAGATAACAGGCTGACAAAAAGAAAAGCGGACTATGTGGAAGTTCTGGACGAATGGGGTTTCCCCCGTAAAGGAATAACGGCGAAGGTCAGGGAATCGCTTCTGGAAGTGAACTACGGACGGCCCGATTCATGGATCACCGGCGCGAGTGGAAAGGAAAAAGTGAGCCTTTTTTCTGAAGAAGAATCCTTTGCCACGTCGAACACTTCAGTGATACTGACAAAAATAGAGTTCGAACCGGACAAGAACCTTGAGATATGGAAAACCAGCAGGGATTCCGCTGATATTATAGAAACATGGAAATCCATACCAAAAAACAGCATTTCATTTGCGGATTCTCTTGAAATTGACGCGATAAAGAAAAAACACGGGGGGGTATCTCTCACGAACATGGCAGGGAACCTCTTTGCTCAATATGCTGAATTTGATTACAATGCGGTCAATGAACTTATGACCCTTCTGAAGCTTTATCCTGAACAGGCTGAAATTGTTCCTGATCTGCTGCTGAAGAAAAACTTCAACAAGATGCAGAAGACAATGCTGGTGCACGCCCTTGAACGCGCGCAGCACGCTGAAGCCCAGAAAGCCCTTTGCAGGGTAATGACAGACGAAAATTTTGAGGATTTCAGCCGCATACAGGCTGCCATGGCGCTGGGGGCCATTGAAAAACCGGAGGAAAAAACGGTTGAGCAGCTCTGGCAGGCATACTTCGGAAGGGAAAACGGCGATGAGCTGGCCATGCGGGTGTCGAACAGCGCGGTCCTTTCCCTGGGCGCGCTCTCAAACAAGCTTTCAGCGTCAAACAATGAGGAGGACCATGATAAGGCTGAAACGGTGCGTGACGCCATTCTTCGAGAGCTTGAGAACTCCGGCGATGTCACCACCACGACCGCTCTTCTCGCGGCAGCGGGAAACACCGGGGACACAGAGGTCCTTGACGCAATAGAAGACCGGGTTGAATCAGCACAGCCCATTGTGCGTTCAGCCGCGGCTTCTTCACTGCGCAATATTGAAGGCGATGAGGCAGACACTATACTCATGAACAGTCTTAAAAAGGAAGCGGTCTCGACTGTCCGTGAGTCCATTGTCAAAACCGTCGCAGCCAGAAAGTCAAATGAGAACGTAACCAGGGAAATGATGAGCCTGCTTCCCCGTGAAAATGATGAAAACGTGAGGGAGTTGATGTACCGGTACATGCTGAAAAACAGGGACCAGCGCGGCGTAAAGGAGAAGCTGAGGGAAATGCTTAAGAGCGAGGATTCATTAAAAAACAGGCTTCTCATAAACAAGGCCCTCCACGCCACTGGAGGAAGATAGGAATATAACGTAATCGCCTTTGCCGGTTTCCCGTGTAGAGGGAGAATATAAAATATGGTTCATTAAGGAATGATGGGGTTTGTTTTTCTGAAAAGCAATTTAATAAAGATTGCCGCAGAGGCACCGAGTACACAGAGAGTTTATAAGTTGTAAAGCGAGATTTGATTATTGTCAATATGATGTTCCATGTCCCGTAATTGTAATCGCTTTGATAAATTGGGCAGAATAAAATATTAAACCGTGAAAGAATATAAATATTCAAAATATTTTTTTATTAATTATTTCAGAGTTAAAAGAGGTGTCGGTGTTGTATAAAATGAATAAAATTTTGCTCCGTGTCTCTGTGACTCTGTGGCTATATTTTCCCAAAATTTTGGAAAGAGTGTAAAATATTATTTTCTGATACAAGGAGATCTTTCATGAAACGCGCAATGCCCCTGTTTTTATTTTTTTTCTGTGCCGCAATGATGATTGCGCCCCGCGCTCTCTCGGCTGCTGAAGAGACATTGTCGAACTACATCAAACCTTACGGGAACCTGTACATGTTTCTCGGCTATAAGCGTAGCGCTACTTATGACGCAGCCGACAATGAGCATGCGGATAATGACCTCGTTTACAACATAAACGACAACAGCAATCTTGGCATGAGATTTGAGTACGAGAAATACAGCGGCGTCTTTGAACTCGGGTTCAGCGATTTCAAGGACGGCCGTATTGTTAAAATCAGAAAGGCCTACGGCGTATATACCTTCGACTACGGGAAACTCATGATCGGGCAGGACTGGAACCCCTATGTTCAGTGGTCCCATGATTTCGCTGACTACTCCAGGTCAAAGGGGTTGGGGGCGCTCAGCGAAGAACCCTGTATCCAGTTCAAGTACACGATTTTTGGCTTCTATATTGACCTTATCCGTCCCAATATAGCGAGCGACCAGTTCACATTTCTTGACGATAAAACAGACCCGGCTATAGATTTGCAGGCCCGTTATGAATTGCGCAACAAGGACTACGAGGCGACCACGGGCCTTCCCCTTGACCAGATCCAGGCCTTTATCCCGAAAATCGCCATAGGGTACCAGTATGAACACGAAATAGCGAGCATCGGGGTCGGCGTCGCGGGAAACTTTTATTATGTTGATAACAAATCATCACGCAAATACAACAAGGACTGGATAATATCGTATCTAGTCTACCTCAATACGGAAGTCCGTTTCTGGATAATGGAGTTACACCTGAATGCCGGCTTCAGTGTCAACCCCGCGAATTTTGGCATAGACGTCGAGACAACAGGGAATGACGCTTATCCGGCAGGTGCGGCCCTTGCAATACATAATGTAGCCACCGGAAAATATGAAATAAAAGATACCTGGAACACGCAGGGGTATTTTGAAATGGGATTCAAGGCCCATAAAATGGTATCGATATATCTGGGATACGGCATCTGCGCTACTGATTATCCCGTTCCGGGGGCCAAGCTTGACCTCGCGATGGAATACTACTTCAATGTGAAGATAAACATCGCGGGACTTATCGCGCTGACGCCGTCTTTCTGCATGAGGGATTACATGGAAGATTTCTCCGGGGACAAGGAAGGATATGACATTACCGCGGGGATTCTGGGAACGGTTTCTTTTTATTGATTCCCGATGAAAGCGTTTATTCTCGCTGCCGGTTACGGCGAACGGCTGAAGCCGTTGACCGACACCATGCCCAAGCCACTGGTTCCTGTGCGGGGCGTGCCGGCAATATGCTATTCCCTTGCGCTGCTTAAAAAAGCGGGCATAAAAGACGCGGTATGCAATCTTCATTACCGGGCTGATGATATTGTCGTGTTTTTCCGTGAACACGGCAATTTCGGTTTTAACATCGAGTTTTCATTTGAGGAACAG
>Ga0209408_1001587_pt1 | contig 14072 bp, 12 predicted proteins | sample AD_UKC107_MetaG_FD_184422 | JGI IMG/M metagenome (GOLD analysis project Ga0209408, IMG submission 184422) | Active sludge microbial communities of municipal wastewater-treating anaerobic digesters from Hong Kong - AD_UKC107_MetaG (SPAdes)... | ecosystem: Engineered > Bioreactor > Anaerobic >... | reverse complement strand
CAACCGGGACAGACGATCACCAGAACAGACGATCAACCGGGACAGACGATCACCAGAACAGACGATCTACCTGTACGCATCCAGGAGTGCAACCCGCTCAAGAACGAGGTCACGGATCTTCTGGATCCCACCGGCAGCCTCTACCTCGACAGGGGTAATCTCAAAGAGATCCATGAGAATTCCGGCTTTTTTTGATGAGATAGTATCCCAGTCATCACTGCATTGAGTACTTATTTTTGATAATTCGGACCATGCCAGATCATTCCAGGGGCAGAGGCACATGTATGAACGGTTCGTTCCTGCGTGTACCCCGAACTTCATACCATTGATGCATTGACGTGATCCGGAGGCATACAGGAGCGCTTCCATCTCAAGTCTGTTTGATATGCGTCTCTTCTCGGTATCTGAACGGATGGCATGAGACAAAGCTGAGAGCACGTGTTTTTTTCCTGCCATCATCTCGGAGTTGAAGATGATGATGTGGGTACGGGTTCTCTCGCCAAGAGACTTCAATATCCACAGGAACCGATCAACGTCATCTATCTCAAGAATGACCTGTCGAATCCCGCAATCACCGGCCTGCATCATCCCTCTCCTGGAAAGAAAAGAGTGAGGGTTGCCCGGACAACTCTTTCTCGTTCATATCAGGGGCATTCTTCCCCTTCGCCGTCCGGGAGAATATCTGTGCCGCAATTCCACGACCAAGGATCGCACCCACCCGGTCTTCTCCTGCGTCCATTACCGCACCGGGAGAGACGAGCCCATTGTTAAAGAGGCGTCTTGCCCTGACCCGCCCTACGTTCCTGAGACTGATAAGTGGCAGGAGTTCTCGTTTTATCCCGTGTTTGAGACAGGTCTCATATTCACGGACCTGTTTTGCAAACTTTGGGGCAAACATCCCGGAGAGCCGGCCTGCCGCATGGAGGAGCCAGCCCGAGCTCTCCAGCAGGTTGTAGATATCACCAGGGCCGACAGAATACCTCTCACATATCAGTGTCTCGGGCACCTCCAATGACCAGTCATGCAAAAGCATCGCGGTTTTTAAGGCACGGTAATAGTCTTCGTCTTCGCCAAACGGAAGTTTGATCCATAATTCGTCGTCATGTTCGCAGATGAAGCGATCAAGATAGTGCAGGTCACGGTTGGCAACGTAGAGGGTGAACATGTCCGGGGTGTTGCAGATCAGTTGCAGAAGGCCGACGTCAGAGAACGTATCAGCTCCTGAAAGGGTTGTAACGATGGTATCTGCGCTCCGTGGATCGATATACAACTGGGAGACGAGGTGGCCAAATTCTGTCGCTGACAGGTGGTCACCATTCTCCACGATCATCTCGGATAATTCAAGAAACTGCAGCCCTCTCTGGACCATCGACTCGAATAGACGTGTGCCCTTCCGCTGGTGATAGTAAAAGGTCCCTTCCAGGAACCTGGAAAGTTCATCCCGGGAATGGGCAAAACCTGATGCGATGAGCGAGAGTACATGTGTCGAGAGTGCAGCCTCTGATGCGATCTGCGAGTTCACATCCTCCGGCGGTGCGTCGATGTAAAATTCGTAGAGAGCACAGACGTCCTCCTCTTCCTTTGCGATCAGGACAGCCTCACCGTATGGATCAAGGTGAGGCCGTCCGGCTCTTCCGGCCATCTGGTGATATTCACGGGCAGGAATGGGGACCATCCCCTGGCCGCTTGCATACCGGCGATAATCGCGTATGATGACCCTCCGTGCAGGGAGGTTCAGTCCGGCAGCGAGCGTCGGGGTAGAAGAGATGCACTGGATATGTCCCCTGCGAAATCCTTCCTCAATAATCTCACGTTGTGCCCTGCGAAGCCCTGCATGATGGAAAGCCGCCCCCTTTTCAACGCATGCCGAGAGTACCCGATCAGAATCCGTCTCGGCCAGCCTGTCCAGGCGCCGTGCATACTCATCCAGGGATGATCCTTCCGAGTTGAGCGCTTTTGCCGCACGCTTGGCAAAGGCTTCGGCATTCTTCCGTGAAGCGACAAAGACGAGGCACTGGCCCCCTTCCTCCACTGTATCCATGAGGAGGTTGAGATCTTCGTACCGGGAGATCGACTTTACCGGGCGGAGTGTCTCGTGAAAGTGTATATTCCCATTGAAATAGACGCCCTGCCTGAGATCCACAGGACGCCAGGAACTGGTGACGAGTTCGGCGTTCAGCCATCGTGCGAGAGTCCCGGGATTGCCGATTGTCGCACTCAGCGCGATAACCTGGAGATCCGGGTTTCGTGTGCGCATCTTGGTGAGAACCATCTCCAGAGTCGGTCCCCTGTCGGGAGAGTCCATGAGATGAACTTCGTCCACCACGAGAAGCGAGATCTCAGGGAGCCAGGGGGTCTTGTTCCTGAGCAGTGAATCGACCTTCTCGCTGGTCGCGACAATGATATCGTTCTTCCCCAGGTATTCGTCCCTCCTGTCGAAATCCCCCGTGGAGATCCCCACTCTCGCACCTTTTCCCGAAAAATCCCCATATTTTTCACTTGCGAGCGCCTTCAGGGGAACAATATAGAGGCATTTTCCACCTTTTCGGATATGATGGTGCATGGCCATCTCGGCAATGAGGGTCTTTCCGCTTGCGGTGGGTATTGCGACCAGGAGGTTTCTTCCCTGAAAGATCCCCGCCTCCACACAATCTGCCTGGGGTGGATACAGTTCTTCTATGCCTGAATCGGCGTACCGCCGCAGCAAATCTTTCGGCAGGGGCAGTTCCGCCAGTCTCATACATACCCCTTTGATTCCAGTTGATATAACAGGCAGATCCCTCTATTTAAAGAATAGAGCTTGTGGGTTGGATATTTATCTCCAGTGGAAATCATCCATCTCCAACCGTATTGTCACGATATGTAGCCGCATCTTCCTCATTAATAGTAATAGTCGATCATATCCTGCTTTGCTTCACGTTTCTTCCGTTCAAGGAAACTGAAGACCGATTCATGAGGCATACCTGAAATTAGCATGTCTATTGCGCTTTTTGTGACTTTCAACTGTTCCGGGAGTCCGATGACGGCGACCGTCTTTCCGAGGACCGAAATGTATGTACCTGTCATATGCTCGATCTGTTCCCTTGACCGGCCATCCTTTCCGATTATTCTCCCCCGTATCCTGTCAAGCTGGCGCGGGCTGTCTGAAAAGGCTGAAAGATCGGTTATATCCAGCAGCAGATCCTCATCATCAAGCAGAAGAAACGCTTTTTCAGGTGAAAAACCCCTGTTTATAGCCTGGACAACCTCGACTGCCCTCAAAAATGGAAGGGGATCCTCGCCCTCGAGATGCACCAGTCCTTCGTTGCTGTCGATCTCAATCTGTATTCCTGTTCTCTTCTCAAGCTCTTTCTTGACAAGGCCTCCGGTCCCAATGAGGACACCCAGCCTTTTTCCTGATATTTTCATCTCCTGCATCATCTCTGTGCTCCTCCTGTTCTTTCTCTCTCTCTCGGTAACCTTCCGGTTATATCCGAAAAGATCTCCTCCTCATCACGGACAGCGCATTTTTCCCCAAAAAACCGGTTGATGTTGAATATATCGCGTTTAAGGAGATCGAATGCCCGGGGATGATCGGGCGTTACAGACTGGCCCATGTCTATCACGTATAGCTTCTCTCCCAGGAGTATATTGAATTCACTCAAGTCTGCGTGGACCAGCTCGGCGTTCTGATAGAGTTTCTTCATGAATTCAAGGATCTCCCGGTAAATTTCCGCAGGATCGGAAAGGATCACGTTTCGCAACTGTGGGTAGGGTTTCTCATCTTCCCCGATGAATTCCATGATGAGGATGTTTCTGTTCCAGACGAGCGGTTCCGGTACCGAAAGCCCTGCATCAAAAGCCCGTTTCAGGTTTGAAAACTCTTTCCTGGTCCATGTAAAGACAATATCCTTTCTTGAACGCTTGATTCCTGAAAAGCGCCGGTCACCAATGATATATTCACTCATGGCATTGAAATTCGCAGATCGTATCCGGTATATCTTGATTGCCAGATCCTGGTCTTCCCGTTCAGCAAAGAAGACATTGGCTTCCTTTCCGGTGCTTATGGAGCCACCTATTGCAGTGATGTGTCTCTTGTGGACAAGCCGGTAAAGGGAGAGAAGCGTAATCTCGTCGAACACGTCCTGCCGTACCTTGAGCTGGTCCATATCCTTTATGCGCACTCCCAGGCTCTCGATCTCCCGGTCGAACCTGCTCTCGATGGTTTCCCGGCTCACGATATGGCTCCTCTCATTTCACGTAGTCCCTTACATCGGAGAGAATCCCGGAAAGGCAGGCCGAAACCGTCTTTTTCAGGTCAAGCGGGTGAATCTCTCCTTTCTGGTATGCCTCTTCGAGCTGACTGTAGTTGTCAAACTCCCGGTCACCCCCGAATTTTTCCGGTCTTCGGACGACAACCTCGCTGCATCGTGGAAATACATGATACCGGAGGATCTGGAGGACCGGGTTTTCCTCGATCTCCGGTGGGCAGAACGCCTTTTTACATTTTCTCTCTATATCCTCGGGACTATCTGTCACGGAGATATAGTTTCCACTGGAAGAGGACATCTTCTTCCCGTCCAGGCCGTTTAAAATGGGGGTATGGATGCAGACCGGCGACTGATATCCGACATTTGCCAGGTGCTCCCGGGCAAGCATGTGTATCTTTCGTTGATCAATTCCTCCTACTGCAGCCTGGACCCCCAGTTTCACGATATCGACCATCTGCATGATGGGATAGATCATCTGCGAAACGGTTGGAGCCTCCATCTGCCTTCCCACTTCGTCCATACTCCTTCTCGCACGGTTCAGGGTTATCTGCTGCGAGAGGCGGAGCATCATCAGTTGGTAATCGGGATCGAGCTGGAGGGTTGATCCGAGTACATATTCCGCATCTGTAAGACCCAGCCCCTCAAAGCACCGGCGGTTGTAATCGGCAAGCTGTCTGACCTCTTCCATCGTCCCTTTCCGGTTCAAAAATGCATGCAGGTCGGCAAGGAGCACTACAACCTCGAACCCGGCTTCACTCAGATCCATCAGCTTATTTATTGTGACGAGATGCCCGAGGTGTATCTCGCCACTCGGCTCGTATCCGGCATATACCCGCTTCGTATCTGCTTTCAGAAGAGCCTGGAGCTCATCGTCGGTAATTATCTCTACCGTGTTCCTCGTCACCAGTGAGTAGGCATCCATTTACAATAAATTGGCTCTGGTTGGAATTAATGATTCTGAGGGCGAAAGATCCCGGCAGAAAAATCCCGGTCCCAGGACAGCCATCAGTGTAGGGAAACGCCGCTCACCGCACCGGTGACGATTCACCGGTGTTCAGACACGTGTTATGCGGAAAAGATCATGCATGAACCCTTTTTCGGCAAAAAGAGGGGATTTTTGTGTATGTACTTTTTGTGTATGTACTGATTGATAGCCCAGGCACAGGGTATGTATCCGGCTAGATTGGTGTGAAACCCAGGGCCTTGTTGGTCATTTCAATGGATTTTGCAGCGTCGGTGACAGTTCCTGTCATTGCCCGTATCGCATCGATATTTTCCACGACCACATCGGCCTCCTGGTGGATTGCCTGGAAGAGGTAGAGTTCATTCCCGATGACGGAGACCGACTCCTCGAAGATGCCGTTCTCCCAGAGATCGGATCTCGCCCGGCCGAGATCCATTGCGTATTCCTTGAGCTCTGCAGTGCTCGTGATTCCGGTGGATTTCCGAACAAGACCCATCCGGGGATGTCTCTCGATAATCTGTATCACCTGCTCTCTCGTGGGAGTTTTTTCCAGGTCCATCTGGACGACGTGCATGTGCATCATGGTCACGGGCACGATCATCGCCAGCGTGACGATATTGACATGTGGGAGAACAGTCTGGACATCGGGGCCATGGTGGCTCGGGATGGTGACCGGATTCAAGACAACGGCATCGATTGGTCCACGCTTGATATCTCCGGGATCACCCCCCCTGCGGACCATCACGGCACGCACGTTCTTCACGCCGAATTCTCTGTCCATGGCCTTGATGATCCGGCAGAGGCCCGTGGTGTTGCAGGAGACCACGCGTGTGAAGGAGCGGTTGACTGCATCCGGGAAGTTACAGTCAGAGTTGAACGAGAAGCCCGCAACTTCGTGGTCCTCTCCTCCCTGCCAGATCGCTTTTACCCCATGCTTCTCATAGAGCGCCCTGTTCTTCTTGCCGACACCTCCGGGTGTCGCATCCACAACGATATCGGCCGCCTTCAGCATATCTTCGACATCTCCCGCGACAGGAATCCCCGCTCTCTCGAAATCGCCTTTTTTGGCCAGGTCGGCGATATAGAGTGGATAACCACGTTGTTTTGCAACATACGCCTCGTGACTTGGCCTTGTCTTCGACACACCCACAACCTTCATATCGGGCTGGGCGGCGACGGCATCCGCAACGCGCTTGCCGATGGTTCCGTATCCATTGATGGCAACTCTGATCATACAAGGAGGGAATCGGACACCAACAAATTAAATGTTGCCGTTTACCGGTGAAGGCAGCCTTTCCGATCGGGAGAAGAAGAGATAGACGATGAAAGCCCGCCTGATTATGGAGAGAGGAACAATCCGAAAAAGAATCTGCAGGTTCGTATCCTGATGTGGCCGTCTTTTGCAGTTTCCCGGTGCCTGGATTTGAATGGTTTGACCGTCAGGTTATCCGTCTCCCCTTTTTTACACACAGATTATCGCCCCGGTCTGATGGAAGGAGCAGTATTTCGGATTCAGGCGGTCCCCCCACCTGACGTATTCATTCTGGCCATGTACGAACCTGGCCTCTGCATCCCTGGAATCAGCAGGTTCTTCTGCTCTCCCGCACCGGATATAATGTGTGACACCGGATCAGCCATCGCTGGTGACAGAAAACCTTCTCCTGCGACCAATCAGTCCAACGGATTCGGCAAGAATCTGTGAACTTGCAGGCCATCGTGAAATAGCCGCAAATACTACACGGATCCCTCATCCCTACGCGGAAGAGGATGCTAGAGAGTGGATTGGATCCCAGTACGAGGAATTCAAGAGAGGAGAACAGTTGAATTTCGCCATAATCGTGAGGTCCAGCGGAGAACTCATCGGTTTATGTGGCCTTTCCCGGATCAACAGGGAATACGAGTCCGCAGAGATTGGATACTGGATTGGGAGACAGTACTGGAACAGGGGGCATGCAACCGGGGCCGTAACGGCGTTAGTGGATTATGCTTTTCGCATACTGGGCTTAAACCGGGTCTATTCACGGTACATGAGAAGAAATCCTGCTTCCGGGAGGGTTCTTGCAAAATGCGGGTTTGTTCACGAGGGTACACTCAGACAACACGTAAAAAAATGGGGAAAATTCGAGGATATCGAAATGGCGGCAATTCTCAAAGAGGATTACCTTCGAAACGACTGAATCCAGGATTTCACGGTGATTCTCTTATCCTGTCAAGCCACGCATTCAGGTCCTGGTAACACAGGTTCAGCAGAACAACTGCTTCGACCTGGTACCCAGTTGCCCGGACCTGGTAATACATATCTCTCTCCTGCATCGAATCATGGATAATTTCAGTCGACCCGTCTTCGAATACGAGTGGAACAATCGCCAGGAGACAATCGGAAATTCCATCCCATCTGTTATTCACGGGAAAACCTGCCTCCTGTAGAGGTGAATCCCAGGTCGCATCCAGGAGTGTCCACCTCCCGTTCAGAAACGCACGGATAGCCATCTGATACACGATGGGAAGTGACCCTGCCTGTCTCCGCAGCTCTATGGGAAATGGTATCGGGGCATCATGCCAGCAAAAACGAAAGGATGCATATCTGACTGGTATCCCCAGCATCCCGAGCATCTGTCCAAGGAGGGTATGTTTTGGCGTGCATGACCCGCGACCGATAGAGAGGAGCAGGTCCGGGCCGGCGACTGGATCAGACATGCCGGGAATTGCAGTGTAGGGGATATCCCGCACGTGGGAAAAGACGGATAAAACTGCATCGGCAGTAGAGAGACCGTCTGTCCATTCCTCAAGGCATCTTTCTGTCAGCTCACCTGCCATCCAGAGTAGATGGGATCCGGTACAGGAAAAATCTTTTACCGGGGCGATTCTCTCTGGTTCGCGGGACAAAAATATCCTGCACACGAGTACCGGGGACGGCATGCGGAGCAGGATTTAACAGCAAATACACGGGTTTAGCGGGTGCCGGCCCGAAAATACCCGATTTTTCATTCAGAGGTCTCGAAAATCTTCCCTTTGCCTACTCATCCCTGTGAACAGGTGGTTTGTTTACCCTCTGCCAGTAGAAGCCCAGTTCCCTGATTACCTCTGCGAATTCGTCGAAATGGACCGGTTTTACGATATAACTGTTCACACCAAGATTGTAGCTCTCGATGATGTCCCTCTCTTCACTGGAGGACGTAAGAACGACTACCGGGACATGACGGGTTTGGTTCTCGGTCCTTAGCCTTCGCAGAACCTCGATCCCGTCGATCTTTGGCAGCTTGAGATCGAGAAGGATAACGCTCGGCTCTGGTCTCTTCTTCTCTGTGGGGATGTCGCCGAAGAGGTAGTCCAGTGCCTCCTCTCCATTCCAGGCAACATGTACCCTGTCTGACAGGTTGCACCACTGGAAGACGTGCAGAATAAGCTCAACATCATTGGGATTATCTTCAACGAGCAGGATCTCTCCCGGCATGGATTCGGCATCCTCTCTCATCGGTCCCCTTCATTACTTCCTTCGAGAGTGAAGAAAAATGTTGTGCCTGCACCCATCTCAGAATGGAACCAGATCTCGCCACCGTGTCGATGGATGATTCTCTGGACGATTGCGAGGCCGACGCCTGTTCCTTCGATCGTCTCGTCATCATGGAGACGCTGGAATACACCAAAAAGTTTGTCACCATACCGCATATCAAAGCCTATGCCGTTGTCCCGCACGAGAAAAACGATTCGTGAATGTTCATAGGTCGAGCCAACCTCGATCCGAGCAATTTTTTTCGTTCTCGTGAACTTGAGGGCGTTTGACAGGAGATTCATGAATACAATCCTGAGAAGGGCAGGGTCCGCACGAGATCCGGGCAGGTATCCGATGACCAGGTCAATCGCCCTCTCTTCGTATTCCTGCCGGAGACTCTGGTATGCGGACAGGACGATCTCCCCGGTATCTACCTCCTGTTTTGCAAGTGGTCTTCTTCCGGTCCTCGAAAAATTGAGGAGGTCTTCGATGAGGCGGTTCATCTGTCGCGTATTATCCCGTATCTTCTCGAGATACCTGGCAGCATCGGAGGGGAGCTTTTCTGCATGTTCCTGGAGCAGGATACTGGAGAAGCCGTCGATTGCACGAAGCGGCGAACGGAGATCATGGGAGACAGAGTAGCTGAACGACTCCAGTTCCCTGTTCGCCGCTTCGAGTTGGAGTGTCCGTTCCCTGACACGTTCCTCAAGCCCATCGGCAAGCTCACGGATCTCGGTTTCGGCATTGACCCTGTCGGTGATGTCTCTTCCCACCGACTGGTACTCAACGATCCTGCCCTCCTGGTCGAAGATGGCCCTGTCATTCCACTGCTGCCACCTGATGCTGCCGTCGGGCATCACGATCCGGTGCTCGATGGTGGAAGACGGGGAATCGACGGTCAGGTTCCTGAAGTGCCGGTCAACCATCTCCCGTTCCGGTTCCGGAATCTCTGGAACGAACCGGGTCCCAATGATATGCGTACAGTCAAGTCCAAAATACCTGCAGTACGCATCGTTCGCGAAGTGTATGGTTCCGTCAGGCAAAAAACGGGTGATGAATTCGGTCTGGCTCTCAACTACCCCGCGGTATAACTCTTCCGATCGGGAAAGGAGTGACTCGCTCATCTGAAGTTTCTGGATCGTGTCCTTGAGCGAACCCACCATCGAATTTATGCTCTCTTCGAGAGTGTTGAATTCCCTGGCACTGGATGGCGATATTGTATGATCGAGATCTCCGCCTGCAATCCTGTCGACATCGTCTGATATCTGCTCTATCGGTCTTGTCAGTATCCGCGCAAAGAAGAGCGCCAGGAGCGATGCCATGAGGAAAGCAAGGATTGAGACACCAAGGTGGTATACCATCATCTCGGAAATTGTCCTGGAAAAGATGGAAGTATTATACACCACTTCCACGATGAGGCTCATGTCGGCGCCATAGTCCTCGTCCTGCAGATCGATGAAGAGATATCTCCTGATCGTGCCTGAATCCTGGTCAGTGACCTCGATCGTTCTTCTTTCATCAAGGATGGTACTGAGAAGAGTATCGAAGGATTCATCCGGGACAAAGGACTTGTTTCCGACTTCGCGCTTTGCCGTGGTAAAGATCCGGATGCCTGAGATGAAGGGAGATCGCTCTCTTATTTTTTCAAGGGTTTTCGTGTAGCTCAGCGTATTCCGCTCGCTTTTGAAAGAGTCGCCCGAAAGACCCAGTTCCAGTATGTAGCGATGGTCGTTGGTAGGCATGTATGCAAATTTTTTCAGTGTTCCAGTCGAATGTTCCTGGACGACCCGATCAGGGAAGAAACCCTCCGAGTTCCGTATTCGAGTCAGATATTCGTAAAAATAGGGGATGCTTGTTCTGAAGTCCAGTCCCAGATCAGGAGTATAGGTCGTAAATTCGACGACGCCCGATTCGTTGATGATATAGAGATCCATCTCACCACCGAGACGCTCTTTGATGGAATACAGGTCCATGGAGGACGGATCTCTCCCCGATCTCCTGTATTCTTCATGAAAGACAAAAAAAGCCTCTTCCATCCTTGAATTCATGGTATCATCGAAGATTTTGAGTCCTGTATCGATCGTGTATATCGATCCGACGATGTTTTGCTCGGTCTCGTTCATGATCAGGTTGACATTCTCACGGTAATGCTGTGACGAGACGAGATAATCGCTGAGTGTGATCCCCATGACAAGGACGAAAATCAATAATATGGAAAAAAAGAGGAGGTAGTGAAAAAAAGGCCTGCTTTTTGGGGATTCTTTCTTGGCATTCATATGAATCGGCTCTTGTGCCGGGAACCGGGTTACCCTGTTATTGGTTATACATCAGGAACGGGCTATGAAACTTTCGGTGCCAGGGGAACAACGTGTGGACTTCATCCCGGAAAATGTTTATCGTTGGATGTGGGTACCATTCATACCTATGATCCTGGATCAGGACAATATGAACAGGATAAAAAAACTCTTGAAAAGCCGGCCAAAAGGTCTCACAATATCCGATATAGCCCAGATACTGAAATTGAACCGTAATTCGGCCGCAAAATACCTTGAAATCCTTCTTATCACCGGCCAGGTGGAGATGAAGCCGTTTGGCAATGCGAAGGTCTATTATCTCTCGCAAAGGGTCCCCATATCGTCAATGCTGAAATTTGCGACCGAATTGATCATGGTCATCGATACTGAGAACAGGATCACCGAATTGAATGACAACTTCCTGAAATTTTACTCGGTTGACAGGGAAGACCTGCTGCAGAAACGTATCTCTGAGCTGTACATCCCGCCGTTTGATGCACTGGAGATTGAGAACCTCATGCTGGATGTGCAGCGCCAGGAGGAATCAACAAAGGAATTCAAGTTTGTTTTCAAGGGACAGTCGTACTATTTCAGAATCAAGATAATCCCAACGGTTTTTGACGACGGGGGACGTGGATTCACGTTCATCATCGAGGATAACACGCGTGAGAAGATGATCGAGGAGAGGCTTCGCATCAACGAGGAGCGTATCCGGGCAATAGTCAACACACAGACGGAGATGATCAACCGGTTCCGACCGGATCTCTCAATCTCATTTATCAATTCTGCCGGGGCGAAATTCATGCAACTCGAAGAGGATTTGATCCTTGGTAGAAATCTCCTTGATTTTGTCGTCTCCGAAGATCGGGAGAGGGTTTTGGCTGCCATACAGAGCATGAACAAGGAACACCCTGTCCAGTCAATCGAGAACAGGGTCATTCTGCCGGATGGACAGGTACGGTGGGTAGAGTGGACAAACCACGCCGTATTTGATGAAGAAGGGGAAATCATCGAGTACCAGGGTGTCGGCAGGGATATCACCCAGCAGAAGAAGGCAAAAGAGGATCTGCTGATCAGGGATAAGGCCATTGCAGACTCCCCGAACGGTATCGTGATCGGTGACCTGGACGGGATCGTCACCTATGTGAACAGGGCATTTTTGCAGATATTCGGTTTCGATGATGAAAGCGAGGTCCTCGATCATCCAATATACGAACTCTCCCGGCTGAAAGAGGCTACCCGTGACCGGATCCGGGAGGCAATCGGGATACTGAAAGAGAGAGGTACTCTTGTCGAGATGTATAGATCTTCCCGGGCATCCGGGGAAGAACGTGACCTGATAGTCTCGGCGTCGATGATACGGGATGAACATGGAAGTCCTCTCTGCCTGATGGCCTCAGTCTCCGATATTACGGAGAATCTCAAAGCAGAAAGAGAGATAAAAATCCTTGATGCCGCAATTGCCTCTTCCAACAACGGAATCGCCGTAATAGATCCCCGGGAAGATCGCTTTTTATACACCAATAAAGCCTTCCTGGCGATGAACGGGGTAGAAGAGGATACCGATAATGTCGGGAAGGAGATCTCCTCCCTCTTTTCACATGTGAATTCTTTTTCCCCTCCGTTTGAAGAGATAAAGGCCCGGATCAGGGAAGAAGGGAGTTATGCAGGAGAGATCAGGTTCACACTGCCCGGAGGGGATGTCAGGATCCTCCAGTTTACTGCAAACAATGTTCTTGACGACGAGAAGAATGTTGTCTGCGTTGTAGTCTCGACTATCGATATGACCGAGCAGAAGATGCTTGAAAAGGCCGTCAGGTCGACATTCGAGAAGTTGCAGGAGTCGATCGAGTTCTTCTCCGACCCGACCTTCATCATCGACAGGAACAGAAAAGTGGTCGCCTGGAACCGAGCACTGGAGGTGCTCACCGGAATCAGAAAGGAGGACGTTTTGGGAAAAGATACTTTTTCAAGCGTATTTTCCGGGATTTTAGAATTCGGACCTGTTCTCCTCGATCTTCTTGACCTGCCGCCCCATGAACTGGCCACGAGGTATCCGGATGTCCGGAGGTTTGGTGAAAGCATATACCTGGAAACCTTTGTCCAGGGATTGAATGATGGGAAAGGGGCCTATATCTGGAGCAAGGCGAGCCGGCTGACTGATCGGGAAGGGAATCGTATCGGAGCGATCGAGTCGATCAGGGACATGTCCGAATGGAAGAGGGCAAGGGAATCCATGGGGCATGGGGAGAATGTGCAGACACATTCGGCAGAATTGAGATGAGGCGCCTCGTATCAGGAGATCTCCTGAGCCTGGTTGCACATGACCTTTTTTTGCTGTTCTGGAGAACTGGTGGGATGCTATTGCACGCCGGAGATGCAGGTGATCAATCGATATGGAGAGGGAAAATTCCCATAATACGTGGCGAACCATAGCCTAAAAGATCTAACGCCGCGAGATGTTTCGGCAGGCAACGGAGTTTCAAGGAAGATTATCTGCGCAAGGCAGAAAAAACCCCGGTTCCATGCAGAGAAATGAAACGGTCCGGGAACGGGTAGCGCCAGCACTATACCGCAGGGAGGATGTGGCTGAGACACTCACAGGTACGTCTTCAGGATCCCGGTGTTCTCGCTTCTTCGGCTCACTGCAGAGGGGTATCAGTCCAGAGAAATGAAACGGTCCGGGAACGGGTAGCGCCAGCACTATACCGCAGGGAGGATGTGGCTGAGAGACTCACAGGTACGTCTTCAGGATCCCGGTGTTCTCGCTGCTTCGGCTCACTGCAGAGGGGTATCAGTCCAGAGAAATGAAATGGTCCGGGAACGGGAAGCGCCAGCACTATACTGCAGGGAGGATGTGGCTGAGACAGTCACAGGTACGTCTTCAGGATCCCGGTGTTCTCGCTGCTTCGGCTCACTGCAGAGGGGTATCAGTCCAGAGAAATGAAATGTTCAGGGGAACGGGTAGCGCCACCACTATACCGCAGGGAGGATACGGTTAAGGCACTCACAGGTACGTCTTCAGGATCCCGGTGTTCTCGCTGCTTCGGCTCACTGCAGAGGGGTATCAG
>Ga0209408_1001581_pt1 | contig 14102 bp, 16 predicted proteins | sample AD_UKC107_MetaG_FD_184422 | JGI IMG/M metagenome (GOLD analysis project Ga0209408, IMG submission 184422) | Active sludge microbial communities of municipal wastewater-treating anaerobic digesters from Hong Kong - AD_UKC107_MetaG (SPAdes)... | ecosystem: Engineered > Bioreactor > Anaerobic >... | reverse complement strand
TTATGGATTTTACTCTTGCAACTAATGGCTTATTAAAGGGTGAGCGGGTTTTTGATAAAATGAAGACTTTTATCCCGGATATGAATATTGAAGATATGCCCATCCCCTTTGCTGCCGTTGCTACTGATATACTCCATGAAAAAGAAGTAGTTTTTACAAAAGGTAGTTTTTATGAAGCTGCCCGGGCATCCGTTGCAATCCCGGCAGTTTTTACGCCGGTAAAATACACTGATACCATTCTTGTCGACGGCGGTATTCTGAATCCAATTCCTATTGAATACGTGTCCCGTAAGAATGGAGATTTGCTGATAGTAGTGAACTTGTACGGTGACAAAAAAACTGATATTCCAAAAGAAACAAATAATAACAATGGATACTTAAACAGGTTGATGAGTTCCATATCGACCTTAATTTTAACTGGTGACAAGCACAGTGCAGGGTATTACTCACTTTTAAGCGGTACTACATCGGCAATGATACATAGAATTGCAAAATTGAGTATTGAAAAACACAAACCTGATATGATTATAAATATACCCAGCGATTCGGCAAATACCTTTGATTTTTACAGGGCAAAAGAATTGATACAGTTGGGGGAAAGTGCAGCAAAAGAGGCTATTATAAATTATTATAAAAACTTATAAGGGAATGGATTTATCAACAGAATATATCAATATTCACAAGCTCATTAAAGCAAGCGATTCGAAACTTCTTAAACGGTTGCCCGACTTTGTGATTTACCTGATTAAGCTAATTATCAGGCAAAATGAGATAAATCGAATTCTATCTGTTTACGCAAATTTCAAAGGAGTTGATTTTTTATCCAAAATAATTGACGAGCTCAACATAAAGGTTGAAATAGTTGGTAAAGAAAATTTGCCTGAAAATGGCAGGTGCTTTTTTGTGGCAAATCACCCTTTTGGATTTGTTGATGGCTTAATTCTAACAAGCACAGTTGGTGAAAAATATGGCGATTTTAGGGCTATCGGCAACAACGTATTTATGCTTATCCCCCATTTAAAAGGGAATATTGCTGCTGTAAATGTATTTGGAACTAATTCAAGAGAGTATGTTTTAGAGCTGGAGAGAGTATTTAATTCTGATATCCCCATAACTCATTTCCCCACCGGCCTTGTTTCGAGAATTAAAAAAGGAAAAGTTGAGGATAGAGATTGGCAAAAAAGTTTTATTAAGAAAGCGGTTGCGAGTCAGCGTAACATTGTTCCATTTTATTTCTATGGGCGAAATTCACTTCTTTTTTACTTTATATACATCGCCCGAATAACTTTTGGAATAAGTAAAACCCTGGAATTAGTTCTATTGCCTCATGAACTATTTAACAAACGAAATAAAACCATTAGGGTTAAAATAGGCAAGTTAATTTCATACAGCACCTTCGATATGTCTAAGTCTCACTACGATTGGGCACAATTTGTAAAAAAACAGGTCTATAACTTAAAAAACGTAAAATGAAAAAGGTATCGGCAATAATATGTGCATATAACGAGGAGAAAACGCTAAAAGATGTCATCCTTTCAGTTTCAGAATCTTTAATTGTTAGTGAAATTATTGTAGTTAATGATGGATCTTCGGACAATACCAAGAAAATAATTGAGGAATTACAGAACGATATTGAAATAACAGCAATTCATTTAGAAGAAAATAAAGGGAAAGGCTACGCAATGGCGGTGGGAGTTGAAAATTCAATCTTTGATATTATGCTATTTGTTGATGCTGACCAGTCGAACATTATTCAGGGATACATTAATCAATTAACCAATCCTTTATTAAAAGAAGAATCGGACATGGTTTTAGGCTATTCTACTGTAAATATTTTAAATCAGGACGTAAACCCTTTAAAAATATTGACAGGCGAAAGAGCTTTATACAAAGAAGATATTATACCAATTCTTGATAAAATGAAAGAGTCACGTTTTGGTGTAGAAACCCTATTGTATTTTTATTATATATCGATTGGCAAATCCATAAAATTTATAAGATTAAAAGGGATGGCACATAAGAATAAGTACAAGAAGATGAGCCAGTATAAAGCCACAACAAGCTATATAAACGAGGGTTGGGAAATTGCCTATACTGCCATGGAAAATTATGATTTAATGCTAAAAACCATTAAAAGACAAGTAAAGAAAGGAATAGAATTATGAAAAATATTTCAGCAATAATTTGCGCGTATAACGAGGAGAAAACAATCAAAGAAGTTGTAACCACTGTGTGTGATTACTTTTTTGACGAAGTAATTGTTGTTAATGACGGTTCAACCGATAGAACGGATGCGATTTTAACTGAACTATTCGGCTTACACAATATTAAGTACGTTCTCCTTCCTGAAAATAAAGGGAAAGGCTACGCAATGGCAAAAGGCATTGAGAATGCTAGCGGTGATATAATTGTTTTTGTTGATGCTGATTTATCAAATTTACGGGAAGAACATTTGGCTCAATTAATAACACCAATATTCAAAAATGAGGCCGATATGGTATTGGGACAGCCAACGGAAACAGCAATACATACAAAATTAAACCCATTTAAAATATTTACTGGTGAAAGAGCATTACTAAGGCTTGATATTTTGCCTATTCTGGATAAAATGAAGGAATCCAGGTTTGGGGTAGAAACCTTAATCAACATATACTACAAATCGAGAAAAAAGAAAGTTACTTTAGTTTATCTCGAGGGATTAAAGCATCCCATTAAATATAAAAAAACAACCTTTGTTAAAGCAACGAAACATTTTCTATTTGAAGCTAAAGAAATAATTTATACGCTGATTATAAATTATCAGATTTTGAAACATCTTTTTAGAATATGACAAGATGAAACTACTTAGGATGAAACTAAAAACTATAATTTGGATAACAGTTTTTGCTGTTTCGATGGGCTTTTTCGAAAGTGCAATTGTAATTTACCTAAGGGAAATTATATATCCCAATGGATTTGCTTTCCCTTTACAGCCTATCGAAAGGGTGCTTGCAACAACAGAAATTCTAAGAGAAGCCTTTTCTTTGCTTATGCTTCTTTCCATTGGTATTCTTGCAGGCAAATCAACTGTTACAAGGTTTGCTTACTTTTTATATTCTTTTGCCGTTTGGGATATTTTCTACTATATCTTCCTGAAAATATTAATAAACTGGCCGGAATCTTTAATGACAATGGATATTCTATTCCTATTGCCTGTAACCTGGGTTGGCCCTGTAGTAGCCCCACTAATTCTATCTTTTCTTATGATTTTATTAGCTTTGCTAATACTTTATTTTTCCGCACGCAATGAACAGGTTCACTTAAAGGCTCATGAACTTGTAATGTTAATAACAGGCTCTGTAATAATAATTATATCCTTTACCCAAGATTACATAAGGTTTATACTCAGTCATTATTCGGCTGCCGATATTTGGTCGCTGCAGGCTAAAGACATTTTAAAATTTTCTGTTCAATACTATCCCGAAAATTTTTACTGGCCAATTTTTATTGGTGGAGTTGTTTTTATTCTCATTGGGATAGGGCTTTTTACAAAAAGAAATATTTTATTAACTAAAGACCTCTTACAATAAATATACGTATCACTTTAAATTACAATCAGATGAAAAGAATAAAACTATTTCAATTATTGGTATTACTCATTTTAACTTCAGGTATTGCCAATGCGCAGGAAGCAAACAGCCTCAAACTGTCGGGGGAACTTTTAACCGACCAACGTTTTTTACTTAAATCACCTAACGATTGGGCCTGGAACGAAAACCGCCTGACTTTAAACCTTGACAAACGAGTAACTGGAAATTCTAAGTTTTATAGCGAGATATGGCTGCGTAATATTGGCCTGCCCGATATTAATTCATCACCTGACCTTTATAATAAAGGGATTATTGACCCTTATAATCTTGAAATCAGGGAAGCTTACGTTCAATTAAATGGTTTTCTAACTAAAAGCTTAGACTTAAGCATTGGTCGTCAGCGTATTGTTTGGGGAACTGCCGACAAATTGAATCCAACCGACAATCTTAATCCATTAGATTTGGAGGATATTCTTGATTTTGGCCGTCGCAGAGGCTCCGATGCTATCAACTTGAATTACTATATTAATAACGACTTTTCTTTGCAGGGCGTTTTTATCCCTTTTTTCCAGCCTGCAAATATGCCTGTTGGAATTTTTGCCAATATCCTGAATCCCGCGATGGAAATGCCGAATGGGATGATATTAAAAAATGTTTCTGATACGTTAATGATGCCAAAATATGATATTGGCGAAAGTTCTTCGGCAGGTTTAAAATTCAAAGGATTTGCTAGAGGGGTTAATTTTTCTTTAAGCTACGTTTGGGGATATGATGGCTTGCCTTTCGCTACAAAAAACACTTTTATTCCGGTTGATACGCTTGGTGGAATAAATATAAATTCACAATTATCGTATGCAAGAACACATATCATTGGAGCTGATTTAGTAACAAGTATAGCAGGCATCGGGGTTTGGGCTGAAGCAGCAGCATTTATTCCGGGAAAAGATGTTATAATGACTAATGATTTATCAGCATTTTACCCCATGTCGCCTGTTCCTGTTACCCAGGATTCGTTAGTCTTAGATAAAACAAAACCATACATCAAATTTGTAGTTGGTGGTGATTATTTTTTCTCTGACGGGTCTTATCTTAATGTTCAATATTTACACGGATTTTTTCATGAAAGAGCAAGGGAAAATCTGAACGATTATTTCTTTTTACGATATGAAAAAACATTTTTAAATAATAAGCTGAAAATTACTCCCATTGGCGGTGGTTTTATTGTTACCGGCTGGAATAATATAAAAGATAATTATGCCCTGGCGTATATGCCCGAAATTGTTTATAAAGCCACCATAAATTCTGAGATTACCTTAGCAACTGTAATTTTTGACGGGAAAGGAGATAATTTGTTTGCCCAACTAAAAGATTACAATATGCTCATGTTAAAGTTGAAATATAGTTTTTGATTATGCCCTTAAAATTATTTACTTAGACAATTATATTATGTGCGATTATAACAAAAATGCCATAAGCCATCCTGAATTGTCTGCTGAAAAAGGATGGACAGAACTTGAGATTCCTGACTCTTATGGAAAAGGGCAGGCATTTATTACAGGAGACAGAAATAGTGACCGCTTAAGAGTAAGGTATTTTATTAAAGACAGGGATAATTCATTTATTGCTCGTGTTTGGTTTGGGCCTTCTACTGAGGGGCCGCTCGGATTTGTACATGGCGGCAGTATGGCAGCCGTTCTTGACGAGGCTATGGGAATAGCCGCCTGGATTCGTGGATATACTGTTGTTGCAGCAAAAATAACGGTGCAATACCGGAAAATGCTTCCTTTTGGATCAGTAATTACTGTTGAAGCAAAAGTTACATCGGTTAACGGGAAAAAAGTAACAACAAAAGGAAAAATCTATAATGAAACAGGTGCTTTATTTACTGAATCCGAGGGTTTATTCATTAATATTCCGCAAGAAAAATTTGGGGAAATGATAAAATACCGGGATGCTTTCCACCGGTCAGGGAACGCTAAAAAAAGTGATTGATTGCAATGCTTTTACAGTTCAACCACCCGCTTTAAGCGAATTCTTCCTTCTTTTAGCCGGCATTTCCTTTTCAATAAAATACCCGGGCATTTTGTAAAACTCCGTTACGGTCAGTTCATTGCCGGCGGATTAATTCACTTCTTCCAGGTTTTTTGTGCCGAACAACAAATTCGTTTCGGCATAACCGTATTCAAATGTTGAATGAAAAATCATACCTGCTGCTTTCCTTTTGCATTTTTTTTCTTACAAACCCAGTACAGTCCTTTTACATTCGACTGCATTTCGGGAATAACCAATTGAATGGCGATGTGTTCAATGGCAGCCAAAATACCCCAGAAAATCATAAAGTAATAAAACGGGGTAATAAATCCCACTGTAAAAAGGGTGATAAAAAATATTCCCTTGATATATCCCCCTATTTTGGTCGAATACAAATGAAAACTGGGGAACCTTTTAAATTTGACAAGCGAGAGAATAACTGTCGATACCAAAAAAGCGATAAAAACAAGAAAACTGACAATATGCGGGCTGAAGTCCTCCCATTTAAAAACAAAAATTCCGGTAAATGCCAGAATGTAAGTCAAGTTGTCGGCCATAGAATCGAGCCGGGCCCCTGTTTCAGTCTCCATTTTCAACCTCCGGGCAATAAAGCCGTCGGCAACATCGGAAAGCAGGTTTACCGCAAAAAATATAACAAACAAGGTTTCCTTTCCCGACAATGCGAAATAAAGAAGAACGGGAAAAATCAGTATTCGGTACAAAGTAATACGGTTTACAATGGTAAGGCGCCCCGGCTTGAAAAATTTTTTGAAAGAAAGAACAGGCAGATATCTTCTGTCGTTTCCGTTCTTTTTTTTATTCATCTGATTGCTCTTTTGAAAACTATGGTAACTTTTAATTTTCGGTAATTGCCCTAATTTAAAAAAAAATTCAAATAAACCAAATGGTTTTCCGGAGAGAAGTGAGTTTAACAAAGGAGTGAAAAAGTTTAGGAGCAGATAAAAAGTTACCGGATAAATGTCATTATGGTAACAAAAATACTCCAGATGCTGATTCCGTTAATGAATAACATTTCAGTTATTCCGTTAATTCCGGTTTTAGTTACGGAAAAAGCGGTAAGCAAAACGGTTCCACCAATAATTACCAATCCAATTACTCCAAGAAACCAAAGCTCTGGCAAAATGGTCGTTTGAAATAAAATAATAAGTGTGGGTAACGAAAGAAACACAATAACAGCCAGTAGGTTATGGATAATGCGCTGCAGGTTGGGTTTCAGGTTTTCCCACCTGAATGGATAAATGTTGTGGGGAACAAATGCCAGCAGTGCCAAAACCGCAAAGCTGTAATCGATTTGCCTCATGAAACTTTCATATTCACCCAAATCGTAAAACAGCGAGAGCAGCCAGAAAAAGAGATAATTTAAAACGGCTGTAGTAAATAACAGACGCTTATACGCACGAACATATTTTTTACCGTAAAGATTTTTGTTGCTTAAAAAGCTGAGCGTGTATTTTTTTAAATCAAAATCGATGTGTTGAATACTTCGTTTTACGGCATAGGGCAACACCCCTGCATAAGTAAAACCTACCAGCAAAATCCCCAGTTTTATGAGCATCGTTTCAGGCACTTTCTTTCAAAAAGTGAAAGATATTCAATTTAACCAGTCAAAAAAAAGAATAATGTTGTATTTTAAAATTTAAAAATAACCTCCAATCCGCATCTTAAAATGTTAAAAAATCGGGAAGCCTTGCAAAGTCAATGCTTACAAGGCTTGCCGATTAAATATTTTTCACTTATTTAGGTGAAAAACATCGTAGCGGAATGAAAATTACATATTCTACTTCAAAAATCAACTCATTTGGCGGAATAAATTTCGCAGATTCAATAATTGGTAACGCACAAGTTTTGGGTACTATTGACCAAATGCTTGGCAGCCTGGGTGTTAGGGCGCAATATCGTTACAGTGATCTTTCCCGGTCGTATTTGTTGATGACTTTTTGCGGCGGGGAATGCGCCGAGGACATTACCGAACACCTGCGCTGGGAGTTAAGCCAGGTGAAAAATTTTGATGTTTGTTCAGCCGATACTTTGCTGAGGATGCAAAAGGAGTTGGCAACGGAAAAAGAAACCATTGTTTCAGAAACAAATATCCGGCATGACTTCAATATCAATATTGCAATGGACAGGCTGATGATTAAACTGTTGGTGCAGGCAGGCCAGTTGTCTCCCGGATAAGGGGAGTATATTTACGATTACGACAACCAGTTTTTGCACGAAAATACTGTATTTCTTGTAATGATGGCAATTTGCCGCAACCTTGTACCACTTTCTTATTGAATTGATAAGCAGGAAACTCCATTTTATTAAGCCAAATTTCAGGCTGAAAAAATTCATTTTCCGTTATATGGTTGTCCCTTCAAAATGGATAAAACAAGGAAGGCAATACGTACTGAAACTGTTTACCTCGAAAAAATATCACCTCTTGTTAGAGTAAAATTTCAGTAACAGGTTAAAAGACAACAGGATATCTATATCCCATCAGTAAGTTTAACTAACATATTATCAAGGTATTACAAAACAGGGAAAAATCTGATTCTAATATCGGGAGGACAAAACATGAAAAGCAAATGCAATATAAATTTTGTGATTAAATTTCGGGGAATATCCCACACTAACATTAAAAAAACACATAAAAACTACCATTGTAAACCTAAAAATTGTTACTTTTCAAACCAAATTTTTTATTTGCGGATTTGCGGATTTACTTTTTTAAGTAATATAAAAAAATGAATAACAAGCTGAAAATTGATCACAATAACCTGATTAATTACTCCATTGGAATTTTTCTGGTTTTAACCTGGTTTTTGGGGTTAATCTCGCCAATTACCAGCGATGCGGGGAAGTATGCCGCAATCAGCCGCCAAATTTATGAAACAGGCGACTGGATAAACCTGAAAATTCATTTTGAACCGTATCTGCAAAAACCTCCGCTGATTTTCTGGATCACGGCTCCGTTCTATTTTATTTTTGGCCCCACCGGATTTGCCTTTAAATTGCCCGTTCTGCTTTATTCCGGCATCGCAGTGTATTCGACCTACCGGTTTACAAAACTTTTTTACAGTATAAAGACCGCAAAAATTGCAGCTTTAATGCTCGCCACATCCGAGTTTTATTTTCTGTTTCATAACGATATCCACACGGATTGCCTTTTAACCGCAAATGTAATTTTTTCGGTATGGCAACTTGCTGAGTATTTTAAATCGAAAAAACTTACAAATATGCTTTTAGCCGGGCTGGGAATTGGTCTCGGGCTCATTTCGAAAGGCCCTATAGGGGTTTTTGTGCCGGTTGCCGCTGCACTTTCGCACCTGATATACAAAAAACAAATTAAGTTGATTTTTAATTACAAAGTAGTGACAGGGGTTTTTGTTACCCTGGTTGTACTTGCGGGCGGGCTTACCGGAATTTTTAACCAGTTTGGCCGCGAAGGCCTGGAATTCTTTTTCTGGGATAACAATGCCGGGCGGATATCCGGAAAGATTAAAGGAGGCAGTACCGACTACCTGTTTTATTTTCATACAACTTTATATATTTTTCTTCCCTGGGCAATTCTTTTCTTTATTGGCATTTTTATGGAAATAAAAAGCTTATTCAAAACAAGGCTGCCAGAACTTTTTAGCTTGGGGGGAATATTTTTTTACTGGATAATTATTTCCATCGCACAGGCCAAAGCGCCACATTATTTAATGGTGCTGTCTCCGTTTATGTCGCTGTTATCTGCAAAATGGCTGTTGCATTTTTTCGACCATAAAACCTTGCTGAAAATGCAAAAAAACATCATCGGCATCCAAAGGTTCGTATGTATAACTTTATGGATTATACTATTCTCACTTTGTACCTACTTTTTCCCTTCGAAAAACGTAGTTTTCTGGTTGGCTATTTTGCTGCTGTTGTTTTTGTTTTTCTTTGCGGGTAAATTAAACAACAAGCTTAAACAGGTCGTACTACAAAGTGTAATTTCCATTATAGCTTTAAATTTTGCAATAAATGCCCATCTTTTTCCACAAATTTTCACCTATCAGTCGGTTATTCCGGCTTGTGAAGTTTTTAACGAAAAAGCCAGCGAGGGGGAAATGCTAAACACCTACAAGTCGGAGCACCGCGAATTGTTTTTCTATGCAAAAAAACCAGGGTATTTTCTTTATGACTCTGAAGATTTGGCAAAATGTCTTACAAGAAAAAACGAATGGATTTTTACAGACGATGAAGGGTTAAAAGAGATAGAACAATCAACAGTTAAAATAGAATTGGTGCAGTCTTTTAAACACCGCAGCCTTTCAAAACTAACTCCCGGTTTTATAAATCCGGCAACCAGGGCAGAACGGTTGACAAACATGCACCTTGTAAAAATTATTGAACCTGCCGGTGAATAGTTAATTTAGATGTAAATCAAATTGAACAATGGAATGAACCGGTAAAAACGGCCCGTTTTGTACACCTAAATAAATATGATGAGTTCCACCGCTCAGGGAATCGGGTAAATTGAACCGAATATTTTTTACAGAAATAGTTTCTCCGGGTTCAATTTTCAGGTTGTCCAGGTCTGCCTGGCTTACCAATTCCCATTTTTCCTTTCCACGAATAAAAAGTTGCAGATGAGTCTGAAGATCAGTGTTCTTTTCCAACTCAACAACCCTGGAATATGGATTATACAAAGTTATCTGAGGAACTTTTAATACTTTATTTTCAAGTAAGAACAAGCTGGTATCGGCATCTATCTCCAGTTTGCTATACGAATTAAAAGCAGGAATATCGCGCACATACCAATTTTTTAGATTTCCCTCAAGTTGGCGCACATTATCTTTCATAAGTGTACTATCCATAGATACAAAGAGTATATCTTTTCCCTGAATGTCATTTTCTGTGGTATAAAAATCGAATTGAGAATATTTGTAAAAGCCCGACAACAAACAATACGTAGTACCAGGACGATTGGCATAAAATGCGTAAAGAGAGGCTTTTTGATAACTCTCAGAAAAAACCACGGGCCTTTCTCCGGCTTCATCTTTAAGCATGGTCATTTCCTGTTTCCATCCAGTCATATTACGAATGGCTTTTATCGGACTGGAAGAAGCCCCCACAATCAAATAGATCCTGACGAACAAAAAAACAAAAAAACCAATAGTTCCCAGTTTTTTTACCAGTTTTTGCCACCGCTCATTTTGCACAATAAATGCATACGCGAGAATAAACATGGGAATATAAGCAATCAGTGTCCAGTGAAGTTCTATATCGCCGCCAAACGTTACGATGAAAAAAAACAGGAAAACCCCTGCAAAAACAAATTTTAAAGCTCGCTCCCAGCTATCTGCCGATTGATATTTAAATGCAGAATACAAAAACAACCATCCCAAAAACGGGCCTGTTAGCAAAATTGCGCCTAATACATAATTTATGGTAACATCAATTTTATAACCTGTTTGATGGCTGTCAACGAGGTGGTACCGGAAAGTTGGAAACTGGTTTTCGAACTGCCAGAGAAAATGCGGAACCAGCAAAATCAATGTCAGAAACACCAATACCCAGGCTTTTCGCTCTTTTATCAGTTTCCAGTTTGACAAAAAAACAAAAAACAATAACAGGAACCCATGGTATTTGGAATATATCAATCCTGCTGTTGCCACCGCAAGGGCCAAAACAATTCCCCAGCTTCTTTTTTGAAGATATTTTTGGTAAAGCCATAAAAACAGAATCGTAAAAAAGAAAAGAGGCCCATCCGGCACGGCGTAAAACGTGTAAGGTATCCACAAACTGATAGAAAAAACCATCAACCAGTAAATCAATGGTAAATTACGATAGGGTTTAACCATGTTCCACAGAAGAATAAAGGAAACCGATGACAACAACACAAAAAAGAAGCGGACCCCTAAATAACCGCCAAACAGTTTTGTCCCGGCAAAAATAAGCGCGGCTACCATTGGGGGATGATCAAAATAGCCCCAATCAAGATTGCGGGAATAAAGCCAATAATAAGCCTCGTCGAAATGTAATTCGAGGAACGCCGCCTGCAGAATATTTATTACAAAATAAACAAGCAATCCAATCCAAAAAATCTGTTGTTTCGAAAATTGTTTCATGGAAAATAATTATTATGTCAATTGTGATGTGAAAGTATAAATTCCTTCTCTACATTTAAAATTTTAGTTCATTTAATTGCGAACAAAAAAAACTTAATTATATTTGCAGCGTAATTTTAGTTAAAAAATGGAAGAATCAGAAAGAATAAAAAAGCAGAGAGAGTTGATTGAACGAATCGGGCGAAATAATGAGCGGGATGGGTTTCAGCCGGTTACTGCCCGAATTCTTGGATTACTAATGGTAATGGACAAGGAAGAATACACTTTTGATGAAATTGTTGATGAAATGCAAATCAGCAAAAGTTCCGCCAGTAATGCTTTAAGAAATCTTGAACTTCGTGGTGTAATTGAATATGTTACATATCCCGGAGATCGCAAACGTTATTTCCGTTTCGTTTCCGGTGACATTAATGAAATAATTGCTGAAATAGAAAAAAGAATGCAGCAGAAATTACATATTATGCAGCAAATTATAGAGCTAAAAAAGAATCCCAATTCCAGAAATGCTAAATTCTTAAAAAATGTTTTAGAAGGAATAAATTTCTTTATTGAAAACCTGGAAAAACTAAAAACAGAATATAAAGACAAACGCTAATTTTTTTACAATATAAGTTCGTTTTATTCAGAACTAATCAGAATTAAAAAGTTTAAAAAAAAACAAATGAAATATATAGAAAATAAATTTTCCAGAATTTTCAGGTATATGGGAATATTTGATGACGAAATATGCAGAAAAGCTTCATTTAAAAAAGATTATGAATTTAATGACTTTCAATTCGCATGTTTGGTTTTCTATATTGAAAAGTATTTCAATGTTAATATTTCACCAGAAGATTACATTCATTTAGATACCGTTGGAAGTACTATTGAATTTGTTTATTGTAAACTGAAATAAACTAAGGCATGCAGACGACAAACTCCATTTCATCTTTTATTTGGATTATCGATTAATGCATATAAAGAGATTCGAGTTTATATCAGATGTCTATTCCTGCACTTCATGTATAATTTATATCAGTTGATACACTTTGAAAAATATAAAAAGTTAATCCTATCTAATTTTGGATGATTAAAAAAAGCAGAAACATACAAGGAAACATGAAATTCAAAAACATTATTCTTTTGCTAGGCCTTACAATTATTACATTATCAGGATGTAAAAATTCAACTAAAGAAGTGCCTCAAACCAAAACAATTAAAAAAGTAAAAGTAGAAACAGTTACGGACGACACAGTTCAGAACACAATGACTCTTAATGGGAAGATCAAGGAAAAGAGCTTAACCTCGCTTTCTTTCCGTGTAGGAGGCCCATTGAAAAAGCTGAATGTTAAGCAGGGTGATTATGTTCGAACCGGGCAAGTCATTGCAGAAATAGATAACCGCGATTATCAACTGCAAATAGAGACTTCCAAAGCTCAGTTTGAACAGGCAGAGGGAGAATACAATCGATACAAACAGTTGGTGGAGCAAAAGAAAATTCCGGAGAATACTTTTGAAAAAATTAAATCGGGATACCTGATGACAAAAACGGCTTATGAAAATGCCCAAAACCAATTGAATGACACAAAATTAAAAGCACCTTTTTCAGGTTACATTTACGAAAAATTTGTAGAAAATTATCAAACCGTTGGTCCAGGAGCACCAATTGTTTCTATTATCGATAATTCTCATCTTGAGGTTGTTGCTTCTATTGCAGAAAGTCAGTTAAACAGAATAAAAAGCGATAAAAAAAGCTATTTACATGTTAAAAATGCAGGGATAAATAAACTTCCGGTTCAGCTGCTAAGTGTAAGCGAAAAAGCAAAGCAAGATGGCTTATACGAAGTTAAATTTTCTTTTGAAAACAAAGATGATTTAAAAGTAGCTCCCGGAATGACTGCCGAAGTAACCATCTATTGCCAGTCAGGAGAAAATCAGTTATCAGTTGCTTCCACAGCTATTTTCCATGAAAAAACAAGTACCTATGTTTGGATTTACAATTCCTCTACCGGTAAAGTTGAAAAGCGTGAAGTAAATATTTTACTGGATGGAACAGATGGAAGAGTGAATATCAGATCTGGACTTAATAATGGGGAGCAGGTTGTTACAGCCGGCGTACATTATTTGGTTGAAGGACAAGAGGTAAAACCTCTGCCGGCATCTTCAGTAACTAATATTGGAGGGCTGCTGTAATGTTTGAGAGGCTTTTAAATCAAAAAGCGATGATTTCAACGATACTGTTTGCAGTATTGTTTGGAGGAATTATCGCATATAACAACATTGGGAAGCTGGAGGATGCTGAAATTCCTATTAAAGCGGCTACTGTAGTAACCATTTATCCCGGGGCAGCAGCACACGAGGTAGAACTCGAAGTAACGGATGTTTTAGAGAAAGCCATTCAGAAATTGGAGAATGTAGATAATAT
>Ga0209408_1001580_pt1 | contig 14102 bp, 10 predicted proteins | sample AD_UKC107_MetaG_FD_184422 | JGI IMG/M metagenome (GOLD analysis project Ga0209408, IMG submission 184422) | Active sludge microbial communities of municipal wastewater-treating anaerobic digesters from Hong Kong - AD_UKC107_MetaG (SPAdes)... | ecosystem: Engineered > Bioreactor > Anaerobic >... | reverse complement strand
TAAAGGCTTGCATTCCATCGGTGAATTAAACCCGGACAGAAGATTTATTATGCATTTTCCAGAAGAACTAACAATAAAGAGTTTTGGTTCGGGTTATGGTGGAAATGCTTTGCTGGGTAAAAAATGCCATGCGTTAAGAATTGGTTCCTATCAGGCAAAAACCGAAGGTTGGCTTGCTGAACACATGTTAATTCTTGGGTTGGAGAATCCACAAGGTGAGACTCATTACATTGCTGCTGCTTTCCCTTCAGCATGTGGAAAAACCAATCTGGCAATGTTGATTCCGCCGGAAGGCTATGTTCAGGAAGGTTGGAAAATTACGACAATAGGAGATGATATTTGCTGGATGCGCCCGGGAGAAGATGGAAGACTTTGGGCGATTAATCCTGAGGCAGGTTTTTTTGGAGTCGCTCCGGGAACTTCAAATGAAACCAATCCCAATGCTTTGGCAATGCTCTATAAGGATGCAATTTTCACCAATGTTGCAGAAACTGATGACAATCAACCTTGGTGGGAAGGCCTGGATGACAGGGTTCCTGTTTATGACTGGAAAGGCAATGAATTTAATCCTGAAAATGGCCCGGCGGCTCATCCTAACTCAAGATTTACCGTTTCATCAAAAACTTGCCCGAGTTATTCCGAAAAAGCGGAAGCAGCCGAAGGTGTGCCAATTTCTGCTATCGTGTTTGGTGGGAGAAGAGCGGGACTTGTTCCTTTGGTTACGCAGGCTCGTAATTGGGCGCATGGCGTGTTGATGGGTGCAACTGTAGCCTCGGAAACTACAGCCGCTGCAACTGGAGCAGTTGGTGTGGTACGCAGAGACCCAATGGCGATGAAACCATTTTGTGGTTATCATTTTGCGGATTATTGGTCACATTGGTTGTCTTTTGAAGAAAGAGCGCAAAATTTACCGGAAGTTTTTACTGTTAACTGGTTCAGAAAAGACGAAAACGGGAAATTCATGTGGCCCGGATTCGGTGAAAATATGCGCGTTTTAGAGTGGATAGTGAACCGTGTTTCAGGAAAACTCGAAAGTAAATCTTCTCCGATTGGAGATATGCCACTAACAAAAGACTTAAACCTTGAGAATTTGGACTTCTCAGTAGAAAGCCTGGAGAAATTATTAGAGGTTGATGATGATGCGTGGCTGGCAGAAGCTGAAAGTATTCAGGAGTATCTTGACGAATTTGGTTCACGTGTTCCAAAAGAGCTTTACGACCAGTTGTCAAATATTAAAAAAATGTTAAATGAGCAAAAATAACTACTTTAATCAATCATTTCAGGTGATTGTTATTGAATGTGTATTTTTGTAAAAAATTTGTTAATAAAAGATAAAAAAACGCATCTCACTCTTTTTTTTGTATTATTTAAATGTTAATATTCCGTCGGAAGAGAGGATTTCTAACACGATAATAACTTTTTTAGAGGAGACTCATGGATAAATATTTGGAGAAACAAATGAAAATAAAGCGTAATCCTATTGCTAGCGCAATTAAAACTGCTTTGTATTCTGGTCTGATTGCTTCGGCTGCACTGAGTGGTGTTGCTTTTGCTCAAGAGGACGAGGGTGCAGATAAAGAAAAACTTGATAAACAAGTTGTTACTGGTTCTCGTATTACACGTGCTCAAATGGAGGATGTGGAACCAGTATTAACAATTACAAGAGAAGATCTTGAAAACTCAGGTTTCAAATCAGTTGCAGATGCATTAAGAGCAAATGCATTTAACAGCTTCGGTTCTCTTAGAGAGTCATCTGGTAACACAGCTCAAGGTCAAGCGACTTTGAGTTTGAGAGGTATTGGCTCAAACAGAACTTTGGTATTGGTGAACGGTCGTCGTATGCCAGGCTCTCCTGTTCTTGACGGGCAAATTCAAAATTTGAACACAATTCCATTTGCTGCGGTTGAAAGTATTGATATTTTGTCTGATGGTGCATCTGCTGTTTATGGTTCTGATGCAATCGGTGGTGTTATTAATATCAAATTGAGAAATGATTTTGAAGGTGCTTCATTGAACTTAAGATTTGATGATCCAGAAAGACCAGGTGCACAGAGTGAAGGTGTATCTGTAATTTTTGGTGGTTCTGGCGAAAAAAGTCGTTTTACAATGTCTGTTGAAGCAGATAGCAAAGATATTTTGTTCAGTCGCGAACGTCCTTTCCTAGCAAATGCTTTCTTGGGAGGTGATGCTAATGATATTAACAATTATACAGAGGTTTCTGTCAATTCACGTGTAATTTGGGACAGCGGATTCAATTTAACTCCTATGATTCAAGGTCAAGCAGGAGATAATGTTTGTTCTGCTTATGGTGCAGGCTTCTTGCCGAATGTTCTTTTTGATTCAACATTCCCTTCTGATTTAATGTGTGCGTATGATTACACTCAAATCGCTGCGCAAACAGCATCGTTAGACAGATTCTCTTTCTTTGCAAATGCAGAATATGATGTTAGTGACAATGTAACGGCATTTGGTCAAATCGTTTCAACACGAGCAGAGTCTTTTGGAAGATATGCGCCTGTTGCTTCAGGTTTGGTACAATGGACAGGTCCAGATTTGCCAGAGCAAGATATTGTTTTTAATGGTCAAAATTATACATTAAACCCATTAATGAATGGTTGGTATTATACATATCGTTTTGATTTTACAGGTAATGGTCGCGATACAACTCAAGTCGATTATCAAATGGATGCTCAGTTTGGTTTGAAAGGCTTTCATAATGGTGTAGATTGGGAAGTTGTATATCAATATGACTTGTATGATTTGCAAGAGTGGGGCGATGGTTATGTAAACGAATTAGGTTTGCGTGATGCAGCTGCTAGTGGTTGGGATCCTCGCCATCCTGATCAATTAGGCTTGTACTCTGGTTTTGTAGCTCAAATGAGAGAAAACTCAAATCGTAGAGCTCAAATGAAAATGCAAAGATTGGAATTTGGTGGTCAGTTTGACGTGGGTCAAGCTTCTATGTATGTTGGTGGAGAGTACCGTGATGAACAGTACTTTGACCAAGCCCAAGCTCAAAATGAGGCTGGTTTGATTCGTGGTACTGCTGGTGGTTCATCATATGGTGAAAGAACTGCTAGTGCCTTATTTGCGGAAGGTGTTTTACCTGTAGGAGATCAGCTTGAGTTGTCTGGTGCGTTGCGTTGGGATGACTATGATGATGTAGGAAGCAATTTGTCTGGTAAAATTGGCGCTAGATATAATTTGAATGATAATGTATTATTTAGAGCGACCTACGGTACTGGATTCAGAGCTCCATCTTTGGATGAATTGAATCAAATTCCATCATTTAGTGCAACTTCTGGTAGAGATGTTGTGGCATGTCAACAACAAGGCATAGCGTTTGCTGATTGTCGTGCAAGACAGTGGGATACATATATTGCGAGTAACAAAAACCTTGATCCAGAAACTTCTACACAGTTCTTATTAGGTACTGTTATTGATTTTTCAGAATGGGTGGGCTTTAATATGTCTATGTCTCTGGACTATTATTACACTGAAGTAGAAGATTTGATTTCAACGATTCAAGGTACAAACTTGTATTTTGCAGAGTTGACAGGCATTCTTCCTGACTTGAATGCAGCAGCTGGTGGTTGTTTTGCAATTCAAAGATCTGATACTGGAAGACTTATTAGAAGTGATGTTTGTGCATTAAACTATGGTAGTTTTGATACATCAGGTTTGGATTTCAAATTGAACATGTCGTGGGATTTAGGAAATGCTGGTTTATTGGCATTACGTCATCAAACTAATTATGTTCTAGATTTTAATAATGCGGATTACATCTCTGGTCCTTTAGTAGATCAAACAGATCGTAGAGGTGTACCTCAATTTAGATCTAACTTTGATATCAATTGGAGTTATGGTGATCATCTGGTTGCATTGTCATCATATTATATTCCTTCACAGTGGAGAACATCTCAGCCGAATCCTAATTTAGATTTGAATAATCCAGATTCGTACTACAATGTTCCAACTGGTGGTAAGATTGATAATTATTGGCACCATAATTTGGCGTATACATATTCTGCTCCATGGAATGCTGCGATTCAAGTTGGTGTAACCAACCTGTTGGATGAAGATCCTGTAATTGATATTAATAATGTTACAGATGACACTTTATATCCTTTTAAAGCTCGTACATACTACATCCAATACACTCATAACTTCTAATCTTTATTTAAGATTACTAGTTCAAGGTAAAAAGGAAGGTCTCTATATGAGACCTTTCCTTTATTTAAAATAGGAACAAATTGTGAATAGTAAAATATTAACTGCTTTCTTTACTCCAATTGGTACGTCAAATGTTACCTTAGAAGAATCTGAATCAGATAACTTAATTAAAAAGATTTATCAACTTGAGAAAGAAGGCTGGGAAAATAAAATAACATCTCAACCAATTGAATATGGAGTCTTTGAAAGCCCTCATCAGCTATTTCAGTTAGATGACTCAATAATCAAGAGTATCTCTAATCGTATAATTAAAGAAGTTGTTGAATTGGTGTGTGAACTTAATAAATACAGTCAAGAAGATGCAAAAAAGTTAGATTGTTACGCTGCTTCTTGGTTTCATATAATGAGAAAATCCGGTTTTGTGCAACCGCATAATCACCCAAATGCATCATGGAGTGCTGTGTACTGTGTTGATTCTGGAGATGATGATGTAACGAAGAACTCATCACTAATATTTCCAAGCCCATCTGTAATTCCAATGTATGTTGATGCTGGAAATGCCAACATTGACTTACCATTAGCTAATGATGTAATAAGGTTCAACTTGAAAAAAGGTGATTTAATTATATTTCAATCTCATTTATTCCACTATGTATCGAGTCATTTATCAGATAAACCTCGTATTACTATAGCTGCAAATTTTTGGTTTAATTTAAGATGATGAAAAATACTCATTGGACAGATTATTGGGTTAAGGGATACGTAACTTCACTTCCTGAGGATTTTAAGAGCAATTACGATGGCGAACTTTTGGATTTTTGGAGAAATGCATTCTCTAAGGTACCAAAAAATGCGCGTGTATTAGATATTTGTACAGGGAATGGTGCAGTAGCACTTTTGGCACAAGAATATTCAGATGAAAAAAACAATCACTGGAAAATTGATGCAATAGATTTGGCAGAAATAAATCCTAAAGAAGTTTTATATAAGAATCACACAAAAGTTGAAACCAGTTTAATCAATTTCATTGGCGGTTGTTCAATAGAAGATTATTCAGTAAATGAGAATGATAAATATGATTTCATAACTAGCCAATATGGTGTTGAATACTGCGATTTACCTAAAGCTGTGTTCAATATTTCTAAAATATTGAAGGATGGTAGAAAAATAGGAATTGTTAGTCACTCTCCAGAATCTGACATGCTTAAAAACATGATAAGAGAAAATAAGGATTATGGTTTGATTAACAGGTTAGGCTTTTTCGAAATAATAAAGAGTTTTGCTAAAGGAAATGACTCAGTTAAATCGTTTAAACTTAAAATAATGAGATTAACAAATGCACTAACGACACGAAATGTTAATAGTCCATTGATTAACGACATAGTCACAAATTTATATATAATAGGCAATATGCCAACAAAACAATTATTTTTGAATAGGAAGAAACTTAAGGAGTATTCCGAAAGTTTGAATAATGCACAATTGAGAATGAGAGATATGCTCCAAGTCTCAAAAAAAATTAGTGATAAAAGTGGATTTGTAGATATTTTCCAAAGAAACTCATTAAAATTAATCGAAGATGGTGTAATTAATTATAAAAATAAACATCATGCTGGAGATTATTATATTTTCGAAAAACAGGAATAATATTAAATGCTGGATTCAACAACGAAGTGCAACACTCCAGTTTCTAGATTTTACTTCAAGGGGAGTTAAAAAGCCTAATTTTTTTCTGGGTCTGTTGTTCAAAGCGTCTTCAACAGCCTGAACTTCGTTTTCTGATAACTGATCAAGAGTCTTGTTTTTAGGGAAATACTGTCTGATTAAACCGTTAGTATTTTCATTCGTGCCTCTCTCCCAGGAATGATAAGGTTTGGCAAAATAGATGTTTATTCCGATAGTATCACTAATCATTTCGTGTTTTGCGAACTCCAAACCGTTATCCAAAGTCAGGGTATGTGTGATTTCATCCTTTAGCTTTTCAATACAGGCTTGACTGACATCGGTTGCCAGTTTTCGGTTCAATGGTTTGATTTTGACTTCGAGTGATTTTCTGTCAACAAGAGTCAGTAGTGCTCCTCTGTGCTTGCTGCCAATAATTGTATCACCTTCATAGTCTCCAAGGCGTGAACGATTATTTGCAACCATAGGACGTTTATCAATATCTACGCGGTTGCTTATCTTTCCACGTCTGGTTTGACCGGAGTTGTATCGTTTTCTTCTTTGTTTTTGGCATCTCAGGTGTTTAAGCAATGAGGCTTTGTTCTCTTTGTTAGCATAAATGAATTGATAGATTCTTTCGATGCTGGGTACACCATCCCAACCATCGAGTTTTAAACGACCATTGATTTGTTCGGGGGAGAATTTCTTCTTTAACAAGTAAGTGACATAAGCCCAGCAAAAGTCGGTTATTTTATTGGCATTATCAGATTTCCGTTTAACCGCAAATTCATTGGCTTGTTTGGGTCTGTATCCTCGAAGTCCGGTATTGCGTTTAATTTCACGAATTACAGTGCTTTTATGACGATTTAGGATGTTTGCTATTTCAGTTTTGCTACAATTAGTTTTCAGCAGAGCTGATATCTGATATCTTTCTGCTTCAGTAAGATGTGAATAGTGTGACATTTGCAATCTCTTTTTGGGAAGTTCAACTGCAAGTGCAACACATCACATCTTACTTTTCAACTTCGATAAAAATTTTGTTGCACTTCGTTGTTGAATCCAGCAATTACTATACATTAGTCTATGATAGTATTATAATTTTTTTGTTGAGTTTATCACCTCAATTTAGTGGAACGACTATCTTGTTAAAACGGTCTGATAAAAATATTTCCTTGAGGTAGATAATTGCAAATACATAATAACCTTTGCATCCTGGAATGAATTGTATAAAATATTACAGATATAGTTTTTAAATTAGGGGATTATTATGTTTTGGGTGTTTTTGTTAACTATGATTATTGTCGGTGCGATTGCTGCATCTGGATTCATTCAGAGCAAAGTCGAGCAAAGTAAAGTGGCATTTGAGTTTTCAAAACCTTATGAAGGTTGGATTGGGCTTGTTTCACTTGTTCTAGGTTTATACTGGTTTTTTGAACTTCTCTTTAATCTTGGCACAAGGCTGAAATGGGTTCCGGTGTTGACAATAATTTATTTGGTTGCAATTGTAGTATTAATTGTTCTTGCATTGATGATGTCTAAAAGTTTATTAAAAAGCCTTATGGGTGAGAATAAAGCATCAGAGTTTGTTGACAGTACAGCTGGTAAATTTGAGTCTCTGAAGGAAAAACTAGGTCTGGTTGCTATAGGCTTAGCTCTCTTACTTTTTATAATCAGAATCACATAAATTAATTATTAGTGTTTAAACAAAGCCTCTTAGGAAATTAATTTTTTAAGGGGCTTTTTTATATCTTTTCAATTGCCCAATCAATGGGTTGGATTCCATTCTCAATAAGATATTGATTGCACTTTGAAAAATGTTTACATCCAAAGAATCCTCGATGAGCTGAAAGCGGACTTGGATGGACTGTTTTCAAAATTAGGTTTTCATCAGGGTTAATTGAAGCTCCTTTTTTATGAGCATAAGATCCCCATAGCATGTAAACAATGTGTGTATGATGCTGATTGAGTTCTGAAATAATTTTATCGGTAAAAGTTTCCCAGCCTTTGTTTTGATGACTTCCTGCCATACTTTGATTAACAGTAAGAACACTATTTAGCATCAAAACTCCCTGATTCGCCCAGCTCTGTAAATTTCCATGGTTTGGAACTTGAAAACCAATATCATCATGGATTTCTTTGTAGATATTTTTAAGAGAAGGAGGAATTTGAACTCCTTTATTCACTGAAAAACACAATCCGTGTGCCTGATTCGGACCATGATAGGGATCTTGCCCGATAATAACAACTTTCACTTTTTCCAGCGGTGTAGAGTTCAGAGCATTGAAAATATTTTCACCTTTGGGAAAAATAACCTTACCTTGTTGTTTTTGTGCTAACAAAAAGGACTTCAAATTTTTCATATAAGGGAGTTCAAACTCATGCTTTAGGACATTCAGCCAGCTGGGATGGAGTTTGACTTCAGCCATAGACTAAGATCTTGCTGAATTCATTTGGAACTGTTTGAAACGAATCTGGAACTGGACTTTTTTTATGAGAATTTCGTTATCGACCGGTTTTAGGACTAAATCATTAGCACCGGATTTGAGGATTTTCTTTTGATTTTTTTCGTTCTCATCGCCTGTCATCACGACCATTGGAAGCTCAATTTTATTGATCTGTAGAATCTCACGTACATACTCAATCAGCCATTGAGCCGTTTCATTATCTTTCAAATAATAATCGGAAAGAATCACATCATATTTAGTAATCGCATGTTCTTTATTTTCCAATAATTCGATGGCATCCGTAATTGACAAAACATGATCACATGACAGCTCGTGATTTGCGAGATTTTTCTTAGTTGCATGGGCAACAACTCTGGAATCTTCGATATACAAAACGTGACCTTTGACATTTTCTTCCGGTGCAAGAATCCCTTTAATAAAAAACTCCAGACCGCTTTGACCTTTTGACTTATCTAAATAATCAGTCACATCGGCATCCATGTGTCTTTGTTGAACCCGGTTGTCAACATCTCCGGAGATAACAAGAACAGGAATGTAATGTTGATTGGCACGAACAAATTTACAAATTTCCACACCATCACCATCAGATAAGAGCAAAGATGTAATGAGCATGTCAATCGAGTTATCGGTAATAATCTCTTTAGCTTGAGCCACATTGTCAGCTAAAAAAATTTCACTATCAGGTTTAATTTTTTGAACTGTTTTTTTGGTTAGGGCTCGTGCTAATTTTGAGTTATCAACGATAAGTATATTTGCAATTTCGGACATTTAACCTGCAATCAAACAAAAGTAATCACATTTTACTAGATGCTTATATGATTTACTAGAACAGATTGGCAGAATTCAATGAAAGCGATTTTGCAGAAAATTGAAATTTTTCATAAATTTGTTGTCATAATTTTTGGCAAGATTTCAATTGATGATTTGCTTTCATTAAGATGAGAACTGGTTTATTATGTTTAAAAAAACAAATGGAGAATACATTGCAGAATCAACTGATACTCAAAGCGATTGAAGAGGTGAGTCACAAGTTATTTGACAAACAAAAACAGATAGAGTTAGCTTTTGCATGTATTCTTGCAAACGGGCATTTGCTTATTGAAGACAAACCAGGTTTAGGTAAAACCACTCTGGCGAATGCCATGGCTCAAGTATTGGGTTTAAGTTTCAGAAGAATTCAGTTTACCAGCGACATGCTTCCAAGTGATGTTTTGGGCGTTTCAATTTTTCAGCCAAACACGTCTGAGTTTAAGTTTTTTCAAGGACCAATTTTTACACGACTGTTGCTGGCTGATGAATTGAACCGTGGTACTCCAAGAACTCAGAGCGCTTTGTTGGAGGCGATGGCTGAGAAGCAGGTTAGTGTCGATGGCAAAACTTATCCACTGGAAAAACCATTTTTTGTGATTGCCACGCAAAATCCAACAGATGAAGCCGGAACATTTCCTTTACCGGATTCACAACTGGATCGATTTACGGTCAGTATTTCACTCGGTTATCCTTCTGAACAATCTGAAAGACAACTCTATTCGGATCAGTTTGCTTCCGCTTTTAGAACACCTTTGAAAAAAGTAGTTGATGAGAAACATCTTCTCCAGGTTCAGGAATATATTGAGTCGCTTTATGCCGGAGATGAAGTTAAAGATTATCTTCAACAATTGGTTGCCAAAACCCGTAATCACAGTCTTCTTGTTGATGGACTATCTCCAAGAGCCGGTTTGGCAATGTACCGATTGTCTCAAGCATTGGCCTTTATCAGCGGTCGTGATTTTGTCATTCCAGAGGATGTAAAAAACGCCTTTATGCCGGTTGCGCAGCATAGGATGAGAAGTCGTTCTGTTCAGAAAAAAGTGAAGAATATCTTATCGGAAATTCTGCATGAAACAAAAATCCCGTAATTCAGAATCATTAAAAGACCGACTGTTTGCCCAATTTGCTCCGAATCTGGTTTTGCATAAAAGTCCCGAAACTTTGCCTCTGAACTTAAATTGGAGACGAATTTTTGTATTACCGACAAAGCCCGGAATATTCTTTGGATTTGTTACTTTTTTGATGCTGATTGCCAGTCTGAATTTTAATAATAATCTGGGTTTAATGATGACATTCTTGCTGTTTGGAATTGCTCAGGTTGCACTTTACAGAACTTTTTTAAACTTGAAGAGTTTGACAATTCATCATGTTGAGGCTCAGCCGGTTTTTGCCGGTGAAGTCGCAATATTTAAATTGTACTTAAAAACAACTGAAACCAAATTTGATATTAGTACAAAGAATAAGAGCTATGAAAATAGCGTGTTGGAGGTGATACCTGATCAACTCAGTAGTATTAAACACCGGCTGAAATCACAGAAAAGAGGGTGGTTGCAATGTGATAAGGTTAAAATTTACAGCTCTTTTCCGTTTGGAATTTTTTACGCCTGGGTTTGGGTGAATATTGGTGAGAAATGTTTGGTTTATCCAATTCCGGAGGTGCATTCTCCACCGCTTCCACAAAATGCCGGAGATGAAGGGGATGCTTCCAAAATAACTCACGGTGATGATTTTCATGGTTTAAAGCCTTTTCAGTCAGGTGATTCTTTGCGGCTGATTGCATGGAAAAGAACAGCCCAAACCGGAGAGTTGATTAGTCGTGAGTTTCAGCAACATCAGGGTGATAAATTGCTTTTAGACTATTCAACAGTTCCATTGTCAGATATGGAACTAAAACTTGCCCGATTGACGGCCTGGGTTATAAAGGCTCAAAAATTGCAATTGGATTATTGCTTGAAATTACCGGGGTTTGACTCTGGCTTTGGATATTCTAACGAGCATTATCTGAAATGCTTAAAAGCTCTGGCATTATTTGGACTGGAAAATGAAACTGACTAAAGCAGAAATTTACAGTTTGAGTTCAAAGCAGATATTCTGGATCTTGTTGTCGGTTGTTATTTCCACGTTACCTCATATTCCGCGGCTTCCAATCTGGTTTCCTATTTTGTTATTGATGGCAGTTACCATTCGTTGGTTAACAGTACGAAGAAGGGTTCGTCCATTGCCCGGTTTTGTCGTTGCCTTTATGACGGTGTTTCTGACATTGGTTATTGTTTATGTGCATGGAATCGGTCTGAATCGTGAGCTGAGTGTGACAATTTTAGCGGTCATGACAGTTCTAAAAGTCCTCGAAACCTGGCGAAAACGTGATGCTTGGATGGTGGTGACTTTGTGTTATTTTGTGATTCTGACGCGTTTTTTCTATAGTCAGGATATTTTGCTGATTCTCTATTTGCTTGTTTCTGTTCTGGTGATAACCCACACACTATTTGTTTTACAACATAATGATGATGGCAAATACTTCCTCAAATCAGAGATTAAACAAACTAGTAGCTTAATGCTGGCAGGAATCCCTTTGGCAGCATTGTTTTTTCTATTCTTTCCTCGATTGGGCAGTCCGATTTGGGGTTCACCTGACTTTTTTGGAAGCGGTAAAACAGGCATTAGTGAAGAAATGTCACCGGGTAGTATTTCTCAATTGTTTAGTGATGATTCAACAGCTTTCAGGGTTGTATTTGATAGCGAAATTCCTGAAATGTCGCAGTTATACTGGCGAGGACCGGTGCTGTGGGATTTTGATGGAATGACCTGGAGCCGAAATAAAAAGGTAAGTTCCATTCAAAGAGATTTGAAAAAAACGGGCGACTATCCAATCGTTCATTATGAAGTTGAACTGGAACCAACCGGTCAGAAATATCTTTTTGCTTTGGATTACGTTGTCGATTTTCCCTCAAAAGCGGACTTGAAAGCAGATTCGCAACTAATGACCGAACTCGATATTAATCAATTGCGACATTATAAAGCCAGTTCTGTGATACAGCCATTTAATCCTTATGAGTCATTATCAAGAGCGGATTTTGAAAGATTATTGGGTTTGCCAACCGGTTACAACTCCAAAACTCAACAACTGGTTCAAACGTGGAAATCATCCACAAAATCACCCCTTGAGTTGATTCAAAAAATACTTCAATGGTTTGCCGAGGATGAGTTTTACTATAGTTACACTCCGCCGTTATTGCAGGGAGATACCGTTGATCAGTTTTTATTTGAAACCAAAAGTGGTTTCTGTGAGCATTATGCATCGGCTTTCACTTATATGATGCGTGCAGCCGGTGTGCCTGCCCGAATTGTCACCGGTTATCAAGGCGGAACTGTAAACGAAGAATATTTACAAGTCAAACAGTCTGATGCTCATGCCTGGTCTGAGGTCTGGATTCACGGAAAAGGCTGGATGAGAGTTGATCCAACGGCGGCAGTTTCACCTTTGAGAGTGGAGCGAGGTTCACAAGCATTAATCTCTGAAAACTCCCGCAGTTGGCATGATACAGAGTGGTATAGAAAACTAGGTGAAAAGTATGATCGACTCCGCCACAAATGGAATAAGTGGATTCGGGAATATAATGCTTTGAAACAAAAAGCATTATTTCAAATTATTGGATTCGAGAAACAAGATGCTAAAGCGATTGTGATTGTATTAGGAAGCATCATGCTGGCTACAACTGTTTTGGTTATGCTGTTTTTATATTTGACACGACCCAAACAAAAACTGAGTCAATATGATAAAGTTCTCAATCAATTCATAAAATTATTTGCCAAAGACGGCTTAACGAAACTCAATTATCAAGGAGTGATTGAGTATTCCGAATTGATAAAAAAACAATATCCTCAGCTGAAAGATGAAATTGATAAATTCATCAGTTTATATATCAAACTCAGATTTTCAAAATCTCCCAAAAAAATACAAAAAGCAGATTCACAACTTCAAAATTATCTGAAAGCTATCCGCCAGAAAATGATTAATGTCAAAAAACAGGTTGATTAGTATGTGATACGATTCAATTTTGTTTAGAATGATGTCGCTAAAAAATTGGAGTGGAGTGTGAAAAAAATATATTTGATTATTTTATTATTAGGAAATTTAGCTTACGCAGAAACTGAAGTTGTTAATGGAGCTGGTTTTGTAACTGTAGGTTCAACAGCAAGTGGTTGTGATTTTTCAAATATAACAACTGCATTGAATAATCTTGGAGGAGCTACAGAAGTCAGGATTGTTAGCAACACATATGATGAAAATCTGGTTCTTTTTTCTGGAATCTCTATGCGCGGAGGCTTTACAAGTTGTGCCAATGCCAATGCCAATATCAGTGATAATCATTTGAGAGCAACAATTCAGGGGTTGGTGTCCAGTGATAATCCGGTAATATGGATAAACGGATCGATTTCATCTCCAAGAGATTTTGTATTCGAAAATCTTGTCATTGAGAATGGATATTCTGATTTAGAACCCGGTGGCGGCTTGTATGCGAGTCATGTTAATGGCTCACTAACAATTAAGAATGTCTCAATTCAGAATAACTCATCAGCTGTCGGTGGCGGAGGGTTGGCTATCATCAATCAATCGTCTTCATTTCACACACAAGTAGATATTGAAAACTCAAGTTTTTATAGCAATGACGCTTTAGCAGGGTTTTCAGGAGGTGGAATATATTGTGTGACATCCGGAGCAGGAACTTCTTTGAACATGAATATTTCCAATTACTCTTCTGTCAGATTCAATCATGCTATTGCATCCGGTGCACTCGGTGGAAATGGAGGAGGCATTTATAGTAATGGCTGTGTAATTAATTTCTATTCCGGATCATCTTCCATCCCGGCGGTTTGGGGAATCGATTCAAACACAGCTGATAATAATGGCGGCGGAATCTATGCGACAGGTGGTTCGTATATTTCTTTAAATGGAAACCAATGTATAGGAGCAACATGTAATGGTGATCC
>Ga0209408_1001579_pt1 | contig 14103 bp, 9 predicted proteins | sample AD_UKC107_MetaG_FD_184422 | JGI IMG/M metagenome (GOLD analysis project Ga0209408, IMG submission 184422) | Active sludge microbial communities of municipal wastewater-treating anaerobic digesters from Hong Kong - AD_UKC107_MetaG (SPAdes)... | ecosystem: Engineered > Bioreactor > Anaerobic >... | reverse complement strand
CATTAACTGTGATCTGAACCGTAGCCAAATAAATCCCCTCCTCAAGTTAGTCTAATATATCTTTATAAGCCACTTTTTTGGCTCTTGTTAGCACCAAACAATTATAAAGGATCATCTTATAAACTGTCAAGCAATCTGTTATGTAAAAAAAAGTTCTTTTTGTGTACAAATTGCCGAAACCTTTTTTGAAAACTCGGAGCTTCGACCTGCCCCCATCATTAAAAGCACTGTTCCGGTGTTTCCTATGTTGTTTATTTGTCGGATAATTTCTTCAGGTTGTTGGACACAGGTGTAGGGTTTGTCTAAAAGATCCAACAATTCTTTGAATTTGTCAAAAACAGGGGGTTCTTCTACCTCGTAGGCACTGAACACCGGCATGATGATAAGTTTTTCTATCAGCGGAGAAGAAAGAGTTTGTGCAAACAATTTCATATCACGCTTAAGTCGGGTATAGCGATGTGCCTCAAAGCAGATGATGAGTTTTTTGTTTGGGTATCGATGGGTCACAGCCTGAATTGAAAACTCGATTTCTTTGGGTGTATGGGCGTAATCGTCAATGATGGTAAGCTTTTCTCCTGTTAATCGGATTGTCATTCTCCTGTCCACATTTTCGAAGTTGTTCATCCATGCTATGGCTTTTTGAGGGTCAATGGACAACTGTTCACAGGTTTTCACAGCACAAATCAGATTGATCTTTGTGTAGGAATCCCTTATTTTTTCATTGATTTCGGAATAGGCTTGATATTGCCCAGGTGAAAAACAAACGGCGTTATCGGGTATTGTTTCCAAATCACATGGAACGACACTTTTTTCAGCATTCTGAATAAAGGTCATCATGGATTCTTTATAGTGTTTCAGATCATCCTTATAATGCTCCAAATGGTCGCCCCTTAAATTGGTTAAAACGGCAATCTTACTTTGGATGGTTTTAAAATAACCGTCACTTTCGTCGATCTCTGCAACGAGAGGGCCTGTGCCGCGTTTATAATTGCCGAATTCCAGGTCCCGATGCAGACCTCCCAAGATAACTGTCGGATCAAGACCCGTTTGAATTAATATATGTCCGATCATTGCTGTGGTGGAGGTTTTTCCATCTGTCCCGGTGATACCAATTAAGTCGCATTTTGAATCCCTTAACAGGAGGCGAAAAAAGTCCAGTCTGGATAAAACAAGAATATTTCTACGACGGGCTTCAAGCAATTCAGGATTTTGTTCAGGAACTGCAGTAGTGAAAACACATATGTCGGGGTTTTGGATGTTATCCCTTTTATGTCCGATATGGATGGTTATTCCCTGACTCTTTAACAGTGAAACCCTATCGTTATTTTGATCCGAACTGCCGCTGACATGATAACCTAAATCGTTTGCAAAAAGTGCTACACCACTCATCCCTATTCCACTGATGCCAATAAAATGAACTTTTTTCAACCACTACACCACCTATCATCTTCTCACACCATTTTAACATAAATCATCATCACTTTTTCTGTGCTATAATTGATCAAGGAGGGTAATAACTTGGGGGCCTGTAAGTGTATTTTTCTGTTTTTCTTTTTGTTTTTCTTTTTGTTATTTCATCTCTTTCAAAAGCCTGCTATTATCAACGAACCTTCGTCTATCAACGATTATTTGCAGATTTCGATGCCAGTTTTCAGTCAGATTACACATATTCGCGGAGGCGAGTTGGTGGGAACCGGAAACATCTGTACGATTCAATTAACAGAGCCTTCTTTTGAGCTCGATTATTTTTGTCCTGGCACATTGGTCAATAAAGGTAGAATCATGTATTTTCTTTCGTTTGAAACAGAGGATTCGGATCACGACGGGTTTCCGGATGTAATCGAACTCAGCAAATCAGACAGTGAGAGGTTTCGGGACTGGATGGTCTGGATAGCAAAAAACCAGAAAAACAGACCTTCTCCGGCTTGGATTCATCGAGATTGTTCAGGCTTGGTCCGTTTTTCCATCGTGGAATCGTTAAAGCGGCATGATACAGCGTGGATTAACAGTTTTGGCTATTCTCACCCGGATTATGAGGATATCCAGGCCTATCATTACCCGGATATTCCTTTGATTCACTCCAGTGTTTTTTTGACCTCTAAAGGGTTTCAGACGTTTGCTGATGCCAGACACTTACTGCTGTATAATTGTGAAAGAATAGGCAGGGATCTGAGTGTTTCAAAGAAAGGGGATTTGGTGTTTTTCTATCATCCGCAGGATTCAGTATTTCCGTATCATGTCATGATTGTGACGGATGACGGCTTTGTCTATCACACCGGTCCAGATGATGAAACTGAGGGTTATGTGAGACTGTGGAAGCAACAGGATTATTTGGATGCCGCTCCGTTGGTCTGGCTGCCCGTAAAAGAGAATCCGAATTTTCTCGGTGTCTATCGGTTGAAATTTCTTAATGACTGATCAGTCTGTAGGAGGGTGTTATGAATAAAAGAATAATATGGAGTCTGTTTGTTATGTGTTTTTTGGCATCGGTGGTCTTTGGCACCATTTATGTGAATGATTTGAATATCCTGGGTCCCGGTGATACACTTCAATTTCAGATCTATACTTATTCCAATGCAGAAAAGAAACCGGTTACCATGTCTATTTACAAGGTTGACGATGCATTTTCGATCTTTTTGAACGGGTTGGATAACAACCAAATCGAAACCGTTTTGTCTGAGAAGCAGGCATTGATTCATTATCAGATACCGGTGGATTCCTCCTGGCAGCGTGAAAGCTTTCCGCTTACGTTTTTCAAAGAATTGGGTGGTTACATTTGCCGCTTTTCAAGAGATAAAGAATTGTCATACGCTTGTGTGGAAAGGACGGATATTGATGGCGTAGCGATGGATATGGGATCGTTTATCAACCTGGAAGTATGGCATTCTAACAAAGGAGAACGGGTTTCATTTGGAGATATTTACACCGGTTTCGATCAGATATACATGGGGTCATTAAGCGACCCGCTGTTGAGAAAGATTGAGAAAAACACGATCAAAAATGGTTTAATTGTGATTAAAACCCCTTCGGGCAATGCCATTGTTCAACTGGATGAAGAGGACTATATTAAGACTTATTCAGCAGAGTTGATCTTTCTCTCGGAAAAACCGCTTTATAGACCGGGGGAACAGATTCAATTAAAAGGCTATTTTTACGATCGGCCGACTTCCAAATTGTTGGATGGCGGGACGGTTACCATGGTATTAACTGATCCCATGGGCATTAAATTGAAGGAACAGACTTGCGATTTGGATCAATGGGGCGGTTTTGAATTTTATTACGACACCATTGAAGAGTCTGTCAGAGGTCATTACGATTTCACCGTTCTGTACCAAGGACATGAATTCTATCGCTATGTGGAATTATCGGATTATGAAAAACCGGAATTTACAGTCGAAGTAGAGAGTTTGCAAGATGTGTATTCTATTGGCAAGATTCCAGAATTTAAAATCAAATCGGATTATTACTACGGGCAACCACTTCAATTTGGTGAAGTTCATGTGAAACTGGATCTGTTACCCGATTATGAAAAGGTGTTCAGTTCACAAACCACCGATATCAGATTCACAAATCTGACTGACGGATTGGCTACAGGTACTCTCGCAATGATGAGGGAGGGAGTGGAGAATTATTCCGTTGAGTTTACAGTGGTAGACCAAAGTGGTAGGGAAGTGAGCGAGCAGAGATATTTTCAATATATCCCATCCGATGTCCAAATCAAATCAAAAAAATGGCAGTATTGGTATGAATTCGGGCAGCGTGTAAGCGGGCAGTTTTATCTGACTCCGTTGGATGATGCGACCAACACCTTGAACAGGTCTTTGAGCGTGGAAATCTATCGAAAAGGGAACCTCATCGTGGATGAAATCTATCAAACGGATCAAAACGGGCAAATCGATGTGTCCTTTGACCCCATTTTACCCGGTTACTATACGATGATAATCATTGATTCTCAATACCCAAAAAACAGGATGGAAAGGTCATTTTTCGTTTATTCCTCGGCGTATTCATATTCTACCAATGAAAAACTCGAAATCATCACCGACAAAGAGGTTTACAAACCTTCTGAATTGATCAACCTGAAGCTCATTTCCTCATTGCATACGCTTCATGTGTTGGCGGTGCTTGATTTCGGTAATTCTGTTGTGACCAAAGATGTTAGAATTAACGGGTACTCTGCCGATTTGTCCTTTGTGATTCCGGCGGACATGACCAGAAATGCCATCAATATTCGTTTCTTAAGTTATTTTGCCGGAGAAAGGATTTCAATGGATAAGAACATTCCGGTTCTACTGGATAGACATCTATTGAATATTGCCTTGGATACAGAGAAAAAAGTACAGCCGGGCGATCAAGTGGCTTATAAGGTGTTATTGACCGATGCCCAGAATAACGCAGTTGATGGCATCGTAACACTCAACGTAATTGATCAGTCACTTTTGGATCTATACGGTGATGATGATTGGAAAGAGGTTCTCTCAACCTTGGAAAACCCGCCCTTTAATTACTATTTTGAGTATTTCAACAACGTTTATTACATCAGAAGAGAGCAAAGTCAGAACCAACTCCCTTATGACACACCCGATACACTCGCTCAAACAAAAAGTGCCGCTACCGGAAAAAGTGTGAAAGTAAGAAGCGATTTTTCAGATTCAGCACTTTGGTTACCGGCAGTAATTGTAAATGGCGAGCTTCAATCGGAATTCAAACTCCCGGAAAGTTTGACCACGTGGAACATCAGAACAATCGGATTCACAGCTGACGGTAAAAGAGGATACGCCAGCCAGCAATTCATCTCCACATTGCCAGTTACTGTCAACGAGATATTCCCGAAATTCTTGATCTCAGGTGATGAGGTGGAATTAGGAGTCAACTTGGGTAACTATTCCGGAGAAGATCTGACATTCCAGCTGGTTTTTCAAGGTCCATCCATTGAAGAAAACAGAGAAATAGTCTTAAAAGATAAGGAACAAAGCATACAATGGTTTTGCTATAAAGTACCGCAAGTGCAGGAAAAAGAAACGTTTAAATTCCAGATTAGCGCTGTTTCCGACAGCTTCTCAGATGCAATGGTCAAAGAACTCCCCGTTCATCCCTACGATTTTACGAAACAGCTTGGGTATGCGGGTATTATTACCCGTGAAGGGGTGGAACAAACCATTGATATTCAAGTTCCTTCTGAAGTGAGAGTGAGGGTGAGTGCAAATTTAGAAGCAGAATTGATCAATGCCTTGGAATATTTAATTGGTTATCCTTATGGCTGTACGGAACAAACCGTCAGCAGTTTCCTTCCCAGTTTGGCTTTCATGCAGTTAAATCGTGATGTAACAGTTGAAGATTATTCACTGGCTTTCTCGAAGATTCCAGATATTACACAGACTTTGTTGAAGCGACTCTATTCCTATCAGAATTACAAAGGCGGATGGGGATGGTGGAAAGACGGCCAATCAGATCCGTTCATGACAGCCTATGTTTTGTACACTTTCTACAAACTGACGCAGATGGACATTGAAATCAATCAACAAGCTTTTAATCGTGGACAAACGGCTTTGAAGGGGCTCTTAGAATCATCCGATAAAACTTTGCCCTTTAGCGAATATGTTATGGCTTTGCTGGATCCTTCTTATACGATTGTTTTAACGAATCAACAATCCACCTCATCGAAACTGTTCCTGGGTTTGGTGATGTTGGAGCGCAATCAGACTGAATTAGCCCGTTCAATATTGGAAGATCTGCTTAAAACGGGAACTGAGGTAGGAGGGGTTTTCAAAATTAGTTTTGATCGAACCAGTTATTTCATCAACGATTTGATGTTAAACGCACTTCTGTTTGAATTAATGGCTAGAACAGGCTATGAGGGTGAACAGTTGAATAGTTTGTTCCGATATTTATATGCTAACAAAACGGGCAGTTTTTGGTCTTCTACAAAAGACACCGCTTTTGTAGTAATGGCGTTATCGCATTTTGTCTTTGAAAACACGGATTTAGAATTCTCAGTGAAAAAAGACTGCAAAGAGGATGAAACCGAATGGATGGCAACCGGTGTAATCACCAAAGGTCAGATGAAGGACTTCATTATTCCTGTAGATGTTCCATCTAACCTGACGATTTCGTTGTCAGGTTCGGGCGGTCTATTATGGGAAATTGGTGTTGCTGAATCTTGGAATCCCCTCGATCCTAGGTTGGAGGATAAGCATACACAAGAGAATTATGTCCGGCGAACATTAGAAGTGAAACGGGATGTAACGGTGATCGACGCCGAAGGAAAAATCACTTACGATTCTCTTTATATTCCCATACAAAGCGAAATCAGACTTGGAATGGTTGTTGAATCCGGTGCAAAAGTCCCCTGTCAGGTACAACCGGTAGAAATCAAATCCTTCAGCATTCAGCAAACCTCAGAAGACTATTGGAGTGCTTTGTTCGTAAATAACTGCGAAACAGGGTTGAGAATCCCCGAGGATGTGAAATTGATTGGGATGGATGCCACAGCTCTGATCTTTGACCGTAATCCATTCAGTTATGATGAGGGTGAATTCCGATTTTTCTTTGAAATCAACAGCAAGGAATTAATGGTAGGCGATGAGATCCGTTCAACCATAAAGATGCATTTTCCAGTTGATTATCACTGGGTGGCAATCGAAGAATATTTACCGGTTTGCTTCGTTCAGAATGAACAATACATGGATAATTACTATTTTGGCAAGTATTTTTCATCCCGTTATTATCTCTGGTCTTATTATCTTTCTAATATTGAGAAAAGATATGATCGAACCTCACTCTTTTTTGAATTTCTTGATGAAGGATTATCCATTTATCAAAACCATTACAAGGTCATTTCTGCAGGTGAATTTCTGGTGCCGCCGTTGAAACTGTTTCAGATGTATGAAGTGGGATCGGATTGCGTTGCACCCGGCTTAACCATACAAGTCAATCCAAGATAAGGTTTGGTGATTCAATTTGAAAAAAGTCTGGATCAGTTCTTTGATTCTATTGGTGTACTTGACAACCCATTTTTGTGCTTTCAGTGATTTAGCTTCCAGTCATTGGGCTTATGAATCGGTCATGTCCTTGACCCAATTGGGTATCATTAGCGGAATGCCCGATGGTACTTTTAAGGGTAACGACCCAATGACCCGCTATCAATCGGCAGTGGCAATGAAAAGGATTCTGGATTACACCTCGACTCAGACAGGCGGTAGTACACAAATCCCGTCAGACCTTTTCGAAAGGCTGTCAGAATTGGAAAATCTTGTTAATCAATCACTCAATGCGGTACAAAAAGCAGGTGAAGACTATCGGCAGATCATGAAAAAACTTGAGCAAACAACCGGGATTCCTGATGCTGGTGGTGGGTATGAATACGAAGAATTAGACAGGCTGGTTGAGGAAATCCTGGAAGTCAAATGGGATGCCAAAAATATTGAAGCTGATTTGGCTCAAACCCACGATGAAATTGAACAGTTAAAGGGTTCCAACCAGGATATGTTAAACCGATTGGATGAGCAGGCTGTTCACAATCGTGAGATGAATCTTCAACTCGCTGCGTTGAATTTGAAAACGACCCGGTATCAGTGGGTTGCCGTTTGTTCTGCCATCATTGCAGCCGGTTCTTTCCTGATGGCGGGGTACGTTCTTTTGAAATAGAAACCTTTTTTTCTGGATGGAGAGGATTTGGTGTTTAGAAATTTGTCAAATTGTGATAAAATAAACTCATGAACAGTTTTGAGCATTTGGTTGACAAGCTGGCAAAAAAAAGCGGCGTTTTTTCCGAGATTAAGGTCAGACTTATTTTGGAAGAATGGGAAGCGATTATCGGAAGTCCGCTATCAAATAAAACAAAACCCGTTGCCTTAAAGGGCGGGGTTTTGTATGTTTTGTGTGAAGACCCGATGTGGGCACAGGAATTGCGTTTTTATACCACAGATATTTTAAAGAAGTTAAGAGCAAGGTTGAAGGATACTCGAGATGTTCATTTGATCAAGATCGTTAGAAGGAGTGAAGAAGTTGCCGGAAAAATATACAGCTGATAGTATTAAGGTTTTAAAGGGATTGGATCCCGTCCGTAAAAGACCGGGGATGTACATTGGATCAACATCTAGTACCGGTTTACACCATTTGGTTTATGAAATTGTAGATAACAGTATTGATGAGGTTCTTGCGGGATATTGTAATGAAATAAACGTAACGCTGCTGAACGATGGTTCGGTGGAAGTTGAGGATAACGGCAGGGGAATTCCCTGTGACATGCACCCGATCGAGAAAAAAAGTGCCCTTGAGGTGGTGTTGACAACGCTGCATGCGGGAGGAAAGTTCAACAAAGACAGTTATAAAGTTAGCGGCGGTCTGCACGGTGTAGGATTGTCGATTGTAAATGCACTATCAGAATGGCTTTATGTTGAAATCCATCAGGGAGGAAAAATTTACGTTCAAAAATATGCCAGAGGGTTCCCACAAACCGAAGTAGAGATTGTTGGAGAGACCGACAAAACGGGAACTAAAGTCCGGTTTTTTCCTGATTCTCAGATTTTTTCCACCATTGAGTTTGACTTTGATATCTTAAACACACGTTTCATGGAGCAAGCCTTCTTAAATCCTCAGGTAACAATCAAAATAACGGATAAAAGAGAAGAGGAATGTGAAGAGGTAGTTCACCATTACAGCGGAGGATTGGCGGAGTTCGTCAATTACCTACTGAAAAATTCAAAAACACTGACGCCGGATCCCATTTCCATATCTGGTTCTTTTAACGATACAGAGGTGGACTTGGCCTTTCATTATACAAAAGGAAGTGAAGAGAAGATCCGTTCCTATGTTAACAACATCAACACAGTTGACGGTGGAACGCATTTGACGGGTTTTCGAATGGCATTAACCAAATGTGTGAACGATTATATCAAAAAATACGATCTCCTTTCCAACGGCAAAAAGAAGAAGGATGATGAATTACAGATTATTGGAAAAGATGCACGAGAGGGTTTGGTAGGTGTTTTAAGCATTAAGGTCAAAGAACCGCAATTTGAGGGTCAGACTAAGGCGAAGCTGGGAAATGAAGAGGTACAGGAAGCGGTTAATCATGTGGTAAAAGATAAATTATCCGAGTACTTTGATATTCACGCAGAACTCACAAAAAAGATACTGGATCGGGTTATTCAAGCCGCAAAGGCCAGGTTGGCTGCGAAAAAGGCGAGGGAATTGGTTAGAAGAAAAAGTGCCCTGGAATCATCCACTCTGCCCGGAAAGTTGGCTGATTGTTCCACGAAGAAAAGGGAGAAATCCGAGTTGTTTATCGTTGAAGGAGATTCGGCTGGAGGTTCTGCTAAGCAGGCGAGAGACAGGGAGTTTCAAGCCATCCTTCCGTTAAGGGGAAAGATCCTCAACGTTGAGAAATCCTCCTTGGATAAATTGCTGAAAAGTGATACCATATCCGATATCATTACCGCTTTGGGAACGGGAATTGACGATGATTTTGATATCTCAAAGAGCCGTTATGGAAAGGTCTTTATCATGACCGATGCGGATGTGGACGGCGCACATATTCGGACTCTTATTTTAACGTTGTTCTTTAGGCATTTTAGAGAGATGATCAACGATGGAATGGTATACATTGCCATTCCTCCGTTATTTAAATTATCAGTCGGCAAAGAGTCTCATTATGTATATACCGAAAAGGATCAGGTTCAGATGATGAAAGAGCTGAGAGGAGAGTCCAATAGAAAGGTGAATGTCCAGCGTTATAAGGGGTTGGGTGAGATGAATCCGGAACAGCTTTGGAATACGACCATGGATCCCACGACCAGAAGGATGGCCAGAGTGACTATGGAAGATGCGGAACTGGCAGATTCAATATTAACCACTTTGATGGGCAACGATGTTGAAGATAGACGCCGGTTTATCACGCATCATGCTCTGCAGGTAACCAATCTGGATATTTGATGTTTGAGAAAGGAGAAAAAAGGGTTCAACTGATTCTTTTTCTGATCCTTTTCATGGGATTGGTTTTTTTGACCAAGGCCTTTTTTCTTCGTCATTCCGATTTGTTTGTGAATCATACACCGGTCATTGCCTTTACAGGTAGTCAAAAGCAAGATGAGCAAATCATTGTAGCAAATGTTTTTTTAAGTTATTGGAAACCTGATCTGAATTTTATGGAATCATATCAACCTCAGGGTTTTTTGATCGAGGGATATGGGAACAACCAGAATGAAGATCAGTCCGAAAACTTTGTTTCGCAACAGGTCAGTCGCCAAAAGGCTTCGTTTTATGTGAATCTTGAAAACGACGGCAAAGTTCTTCTTTCAGAAGATGCAGAGATTGTTTGGCGGATACCGTCAGCTGAATTTTATATCAGCAAGTTTTATTCGCTGCCCGAGATATACAATGTTGATGATATTGATGAAGTCAAGATGATTATTGAAAAGGTTTCCCAACAGTCTATCTTGTTTAAAAATTATCTTTCCGCAATCGACGGGAAGGAAAGAACATTCTATCTGCGAAATGGCAATGTGTTATTAGTAAACAGTTGGAATAATCTTGAAATGTTCGACGGAGAGGGGTTTATATATCAGATGGGGAAGGGTCAAATATATGATTTATACAGTAACGGAAGGTATTTCCCGATAATTAAAAGAGGTGAATAAAATGTCCGATTCTTTTGAAGTGCTAACCTCTGTGGATATAGGTTCTCATTCACTCAAAGGTGTGGTAACGAAAATGGAAGAAGGGATTGTGGAAGTTCTCGCTTTCTCAGAAATGCGTTCTAGAGGCTATGAAAATGGTGAGCTGAAGGACATCATTGCTCTGAAAGAGTCTTTAAGCGAGTTGATCGAGGACTTGAGCAGTCAGTTACCCAGACGAATGGAATCTTATTTCATATTAACATATTCCGAAAAGAGTGCTTTTCTCAATAAAGAGGTTAAGCGATTAAGACTTTCAGAAGAAGAACCTGAACTTGTAAATGAAGAACATGTCTTGGAACTGTACGAGAGTTTTTCCAATGCAAGTAAAACGGCTGATGATCTGGAATATCAACCAAATACTATCGAAGAAAACCCCGAAGGGTTCGATTTTATCAACAACTCCAGAAGTATTTTACACGTGATTCCAATCAGGTATATTCTCGATGAACAAAAGAGTGTTTTAAATCCTATTGATATGGAAGCCAATGTTTTAGGGATGGAATCATCTATCATTTCAATTGATTACACTGAAAAAGAATCGATGTCTAATGCCTTTGCTAGCCTGGTTGGTGAAAAACCTGTGGTTTATTTAAGTACTTTTGTCTCATCAGAAGCGGTTTTGAACAGTAAAGAAAAAGAACATGGTGTCGTTTGTGTCGATCTCGGACATTCGTTTACTACGGTTACGGCGTATATTAACGGTTCCATTTTCTTTTTGAAGGCCATCGATCAAGGAATGAAGCAGGTTATTAAAGATATTGCGAAAGTTTTTCATTCTTCTTTTGATGAAGCGGAAAGACTGTTGATGAATTATGGCAGAGTTGCTTTAAAGGATAAAAGTACGGATACTATCAGTTATGTTATGCTGGATGGCAAAACAACCAAGCAAATTCCTAGATCACAATTATCCATAGTTATTTATGCGAAGGTCCGTGAAATATTGAATTTTGTCAAGAAAGAATTGAGGACCGTTTTGAATAAAATGGCCGAAGAAGGGGAGACAAATATACCCGGAGGGATCGTCATCACCGGTGGTGGTTCCAGAATCGAAGGCATGACGGAATTCATCAGGGACGCTTTTAATCTTTCGGTGAGAGTGGGAACGGTGAATGCCGAGAATATGTCGGCAGAAATCCCCGAAGAGATTGATGTTACTTCTTTCTCCGCTGCCTTGGGGAGTGTTTTTTGGTATAAATTTATCGGCGGTGGCGAGAATGAGGAAATTGATACTTCTCCAACGAAAAAGAAAAAGAAAAAGGTTTCGAACAAAAAGGTCAAGGTCAAGGAAGGACCAGGCGTGATGGAAAAATTTGCGAAGTTCTTAAAAAAATTAGTTTAGGGAGGGATCCTGATGGCTTTTGAAATAGATGACGGGTCTGAAATACGAAAACCACCAAAAAGAAACCCCACTCTGAAGGTATTTGGTGTGGGTGGTGCTGGTAATAATGCAGTCAATCGAATGATCGAGAGTGGAATCCATGGTGTTACATTTGTGGTAGGCAATACCGATTTACAGGTTTTGGAGGATTCCAAAGCGGATGTCAAGATACAACTGGGAAAGACATTAACCAGAGGACTTGGAGCCGGAGGAAATCCGGAAGTTGGAGAAAAGGCAACCTATGAAAGTAAAGAGGATATTCTCTCCGTATTGGAAGATACGGATATGTTGTTCATAACAGCCGGTTTAGGTGGCGGAACGGGAACAGGAGCAGCACCGGTGATTGCCAAATTGGCAAAAGAGCTGGGGATTCTTACTGTTGGCGTGGTAACGACCCCTTTCTATTTTGAAGGGAACAACCGTTGGGAAAATGCAAAAGCCGGACTGCGAAACTTACGGGAAAGTGTGGACACCCTCATCAAAATATCAAATAACAAGTTACTGGAAGAATTCCCTGGAGATATCACCGTTATGGATGGTTTTTTAAAGGCTGACGAAGCATTGCACCAGGCCATTAAAGGGATTTCTGAAGTTATCACCAGACGTGGATTGATCAATCAGGACTTTGCCGACATCGAATCGGTGATCAGGGAAGCAGGTGTAGCGTTCCTGGGTATTGGTATCGGAAAAGGCGAAGATAGAGCCCAAGAATCAGCCATCAGGGCGATGGACAGTAAATTATTGGAAAGACCGGTTGATAATGCAACAGCTGTTATTTTGAATATTTCATCCAATAAGAACATCACCATGAAGGAAATGAATTTGGCAGCAGCGGTTATTCGTCAGAGATGCAGCGAAACAGTGGATATGAAGTTTGGATTGATCCTGGATGAGGACTTACCAGAAGATGAAGTCAGAGTTACATTGATTGCCACTCGCTTTGAAGATAACGATGACTTGTTGAGCATGGATTCCGATATTCCCGCAGTATTTCGATTGGGGTTGAATGAATTTTTAAGAGGTGATTGATATTGCCGGAAAAGGTGCAACGATTTCAATATAAGCGATTGGGAGAAATTCTAACTGAAACAGGGTATGTGACAAAACAGAATATTCAAACAGCGATTGCCCTTCAGAAACAAGAAAAAAAACCCTTGGGACAGATTTTAGTTGAAAAGGGGTTTGTTACTTGGCAGGATATAGCTCAAGCGCTGTCTCAACAATATGATATTCCTTACATGGAAACAGTTGCAGAGCTAGAATTTAGCTCCGAATTGTTATCTTTGTTGGGAAAACAAAATTGCGAAAAATGGCGAATCATTCCCTATAAGAAAGAAGATAGTCGAATTACCCTTTTAACGGATGAAGTTATGGATATCAACAATATCTTGAGAACCGTCAAATTTATGACGAACCTGGAGCCTTCTTTTATTATCGTTCCAAAACCTCAGTTGGATTCTCTATTAAAGGAATATTTCGGAAGCAATATTCAAGTAGCCGAGGATTTGAAAAAGTCATTGGAAGCGGATGGAACAGAGGAGGCTGTTTTTGACTTATCCGACCTTTCTGTTGAAAGAGAGGACAAATCGGCAGAGAATTCAGGACCCATTATCAAATTGGTCAATCAAATTATCCTACAGGCGATTGAACAAGATGTTAGTGATATTCACATTGAGCCGTATGCAAAGTTGGTGAGGGTCAGATACAGAGTAGACGGCATGTTGAGGAAGATTGCCGAATACCCAGCCAAAATGCACCATTCGGTTATTTCCAGGATCAAAATACTCTCCGATCTGGACATTGCTGAGAGAAGATTGCCTCAAGATGGGAAGTTTTATCTTAAAAATAAAGGGGAGCAATATGATTTCCGTGTGTCTACCATGCCAACGGTGAACGGCGAAAAAATCGTATTAAGGTTACTAAAGGTCTCCAATTCCAACAAACGTTTGACTGATTTGGGTTTTTCTGATTATAATTATTCCAGACTTGAATATTTACTGAAATTTCCATATGGCATTATCCTGGTCACCGGACCGACGGGAAGTG
>Ga0209408_1001576_pt1 | contig 14112 bp, 11 predicted proteins | sample AD_UKC107_MetaG_FD_184422 | JGI IMG/M metagenome (GOLD analysis project Ga0209408, IMG submission 184422) | Active sludge microbial communities of municipal wastewater-treating anaerobic digesters from Hong Kong - AD_UKC107_MetaG (SPAdes)... | ecosystem: Engineered > Bioreactor > Anaerobic >... | reverse complement strand
CTACCGCTTCATCGTAGGCTTTCGGCCAGGACAAGCCGGGCGTGACCTGGAAGTCGATTCCTGTTTTTTCCTCGATTATAGACACGTAGTCGGATGCGATCCCCTTATATTCGCCGTTATCGATAAATTCAAACGGAACGAATTCCGGATCGACTCCGATTCTCACAACCGGATGACTGGCGATGAATTCCGTTTCCTCCTGAGTCCATTCGATAGTCGAATCCGAAGCTTCGACACGCCAAGGCATGACAAAAAGAAAGCCCAGCAGGAATAAGGAAAGAATCTTTCTTTGCATGAGCGTCACGCTCCTTTCTCGAATTTTCTAACAGCGGAAAACCGAGCAGTTATTATTATTTGGACGTGTTCTCGGCGATTTCCGCCAGAACGACTTGGATTGCGTCAGCAAAAAGCGTCGACAGATCGGTTATCATCACTTCGTCATTGTCAATGATCGCTTTCTGCAGATCGGTAATGATCTGGAAAAGTTTGTCGGCACCGATCGAACCGGTACTGCCTTTGATCTTGTGCAGGATTTGTCTGGCAGCGGAATAGTCTTGTTTGGCAATGACTTCCCTGAGCCTTTGCCCGGTGTCGATGTTTTCTTCCCTGTAAGTTTTCAAAATCAACTGGTAAAGGTTCTCGTTGTTTCCGGTTAGTTTCAAGCCCTTCTCCTTGTTGATATGCAAGGCTTTCTTGGCTTTGGAAAAGTTGCTTATGCCTAAGATATTGTTGACGGTTTCAATGAATTTTTCCGGATCGAACGGTTTGGATATATAATGATCTATCCCGTTTGCTTCGCATTTCTCCCTTACTCCCGGTATGACTTCGGCTGTCATCGCAACGATAGGAATATCCGGATCCTCCTGCTTGATCAGTTTGGCGGCGCTAAAACCGTCCATGACGGGCATATGGAGATCCATCAATACAAGTCTGATCAAGTCGCGGTTGGCCGCATATGCCGCCACGCCGTCGCGTCCGTTTTCGGCCGAAACGACAAGATACCCGGATTTCTCCAGAAGCAATCTGGCAATCATCTGGTTAGTCTGGTTGTCTTCGACCACCAGAACGAGCGGTTTGGCGTAACCAGTAGATTCGAGTTTCAAATCATTCTTGAACTGCTTTCCCTTTTCCTTGATCTGGGAATTGATGAAAATATCCACGATCCCGTTATAGAGAACCGATGGTATTACCGGTTTTCCTATACCCAGATTGACAAAATTGACTTCGAGATGGTTGTATAAATCCGATCGTGACATCGGCAGCAACATGATCACTTTGGGGAACTCAGATATTTTTACTGTTTCCCGCAATTGTTTCAGATAACTGAATCCGTGACCGGACGGGGCTTCGTAATCGATGATTAAAAGATCGTATTTTCCCGGTTCGTTCACGACTAAATGCGTCGCTTCTTCTGGTGATATTGTACTTGTTGCTTCAATGCCGAAAGATGTCAGATAGCTTTCCATGATATCCATATCGGATTTGGCAGCCAAAAGCATCAGCACGTTTAATTTTTTCAGGTATTGTTCCGATTTTTCTGTTTTCGTTTCTTTGTTTTTCGCAATATCGATCGTGAAAGGAAGTGTCACCGTAAAGAGTGTCCCGGCGCTTTCCAAACTTTCCACTTCGATCTTTCCATCCATCGCTTCTGCCAGGTTTCTGGCGATCGATAATCCGAGACCGGTGCCTCCAAACCTCCTGGTTATGCTCGAATCGGCCTGAGTAAAGGGCGTGAAAAGATTTTCCAGGGTTGCTTTGGACATTCCGATGCCGGTATCCTTGACAGAAAATCTGAGCGTTATAATGCTATCGTTTCTGGCTTTCTCGGTAATTGTCAGACTGACTTCACCGGTCTCCGTGAACTTGACCGCATTGGTGAGGATATTGATCAGGATTTGCTGAAAATGCTTGCAATCGCCCTCCAGCCACACGGGGATTCCGGGATCTTTATGAAATCTGAATCTCAACTTCTTCTCGGTTATTTTCACCGATATGATGCTGATAATGTTTTGAATAATATGGTCCAAATTGAACGATATTAGATCGATCGAAGCTTTACCCGCTTCGATTTTGGAATAATCAAGAATGTCATTGACGATTCCCAGCATCGTGTCGGATGCCTGTGTGATCCTTTCCGCATACATCATTTGAGTGGTCGACACATCAGTTTCCTTGAGAAGATACGCCATTCCGGATATCGCATTGAGAGGGGTTCTTATCTCATGGGACATCCGGGCGAGAAAACTCGATTTTATGTTGTTGGCTTCAATCGCTTCCTGCTTCGATCTTTCAAGTTCGACTTGAGTCCGTTTCCGTATGTCGATTTCCTTTTTGAGTTTGATATTCCAGAAAAAGGACAAAAGGCCGCCGAGTAACAAAATCGCCGAAGCGATTCCGATCGCTTTAAGAAGCGGGCCGTAGTCAGTCGTATAGTCGATTGTCATCCAACGTGAATTGATCTGGATTTTCTCTTCAGCGCTGATCGATAACAAGACTTTGTCGATAATCCCGGCAAATACCGTCCAATCCTGATGAAAGGCAAAATACAATCCCGCTGGATTTTCCTCTTCCAGATTCACATATCTGAGGCCGGAAATCCCGTGGGATTTTATCAGGTAGTCGCTTGTGGCCAAATTACCGATATAAGCCACCGCATATCCCTGATAAACATCGGTGATGGCAGCCAACACCGTAGAATAAGAACTGATGGTTATCTCCGGATAATCGAGCAGAAAATCGTAATGCGAACTGCCGGCATGAACAGCGACCGTTTTCCCGTAAAGATCTTCGATGCCGTGAATGTCGGTGTTGCTTTCCATTACAACGATCACGCGCCTAAGCTCGTAATACATCTCGGAAAACAGGAATATTTCTTCCCGCTCGTGCGATTTCGAAACGGCGGAAAGCATGTCAATGTCGCCGGCAACGGCCTGATTGTATGTTTCTTCCCAGGTGTCGTTATAAACTATCTGAAATTCGATCCCGGTTTTTTCGGCGATTATTTCCAGATAATCGGCAGTAAGTCCCTTGTACTGATCGTTCTCAATGAATTCAAAAGGGGCGGATTCGGTGTCGATGCCGACGGATATCTCTGGATGATCCGCTAGAAATGCGGCTTCCTCGGTGGTCCAGACAATGGGTTCGTTTTCCGTTGTGGCTGCCGACAGATTAATAAATGTCAGGGATGATGAAAGTAAAAGCATGAAAACAAGTAGAATTTTTCTCATTGTTTTTCCTTCCTTGTCGGCTTTTTTAATTCATATATGGCAAGACGATCTTTTCAATTTCGGATGTTATTTCCAGAAAAGCTTCGGCGATGTCGGGATCAAAGTGACTTCCAGTATCTTTTCTGATAATCGCGTTCGCTTCTTCAAACGAAAAGGCTTCCTTGTATACCCGTTTGCTTATGAGAGCGTCGTATACGTCTATGATCGCCATCAGACGGCCGGGCAAAGGAATTTCCTTCCCTTTCGTTTTGTTCGGATAGCCACTGCCGTCGTATTTTTCATGGTGATAGTTAATAATCTCAAGCGCAGTATTGATAAAACTCGGTGTCTCTGCCGTCGGATCGAGATTGCTTTTCAGGGCAGTCACTCCGTATCCGACATGTTTTTTCATTTCTTCGTATTCTTCCGGGGTCAATTTCCCCGGTTTCAAAAGAATGCTGTCGGGCACCCCTACTTTACCGATATCGTGCAACGGGGTCGTGGTGGTCAGTTCCATGATGTATCCTTCGGTCATGATATCGCGATATTTAGCTTTTTGACTCAGATGCTCGCAAAGCTTTTTCATCATCAGCTGGGTTCGCATCGTGTGATTGTAAGATTCCAGGTTTCTTGCCTCAAGCAATCCGACCAAAGCCTGAATGGTGATATCGCGCGCCGTTACAAGTTCCTTGGTCGCAATAGCGACCTTTCGATCCAAAACAACATTGTCTTCTTCCACCTGTCTTTGCATTTGTTTCAGTTTTAGATGGATGTCGATCCGGATTCTTAAGGAACGAATGTTGACCGGCTTGCGGATATAATCCACCGCTCCCAGTTCCAATCCTCTGATTTCGTTGTCGATTTCATCATAATTGGTTAGAATAATAACCCGGATTCCGGCATATTTTTCATCCGATTTCAGCTTTTGCAAAACTTCGAAACCGTTCATCACCGGCATGTTTAGATCAAGGATTATCAAATCCAGATCAAGATTTTTTTCAACAAACTCCATGGCTTCCTTACCGTTTTTCGCCGTGCTTGTATCGAATTACCGCAACATGCTTTCGATGATGGCAAGATCTGTCAATGAATCGTCCACTATCAATATTTTCGTACGCATGTCTTCCCCTCCCAGAAAAAACATAAAACCCCATCATTTTGCATACTCGTGATGGGGAAGGTTTTATTCAAATTTTTCGTGATAAAAAAATGTTGACCGTATTATAATTTCATTATATATTACTATTTATATAAAAACAACACATCAGCACCAAAATAAAACAAGAATATTCCCATATTGGCCGATGGCGGATAAAATAGATTGAAATTGTTTCCGAATAATGATAAATTATTAATGATAAAATGAAAAACGGAGTATAGGCACATTGGAAAAACTCGCTCTTTACGGTTTCAACAACCTGACAAAAACATTGTCTTTCAATATTTATGAAGTCTGCATCACCGAGACGGAAAACGAAAGACGGCAATATATCGAGTATATCGACGAAAGATATAATTCCCACAGGCTTACAGAGATACTGATCCAGTTGTCCGCAAACATCGGCGCCAACATCCTGAACATTTCCAAACAGGATTACGATCCCCAGGGAGCTAGCGTCACGATGCTCATCAGCGAGGAACCCGTATCTCTCGGTTCCATCGACAAATCATGCAATCTCGGCCTGTTGCCATTAACGAACGAAACGGTGCTCGCTCATCTTGACAAATCCCACATCACGGTTCATTCCTATCCGGAAAGCCATCCCGGCAGGGGAATCTCGACTTTCCGGGTCGATATCGATGTTTCGACTTGCGGTAAGATCTCTCCTTTGAAAAGTCTTGATTATTTGATCGGAAGTTTCGATTCCGACATCATGACAATCGACTACCGTGTCCGGGGTTTTACAAGACTCGACAGTGGCAAAAAGGTGTTTATCGACGAAAAAGTCGATTCGATCCAAGATTACATCCGGAAAAAAACTCTCGATCGTTACGACAGCATCGATGTAAATATTTACCAGGAAAATATTTTTCACACCAAAATGATGGTTAAGACACTCGATCTGGATAATTATCTTTTCGAAAGGAAAGCTTCCGATTTGCCCAAGGAGAAACAGATGAAACTAAGGAAAACCCTCAAGCGGGAAATGAAGGAGATCTTCTACGGACGGAATCTTTATGAGTGAGATAGACATGAAATTGACTGATTTTACGGAACATTGGGAAAAAGACGTGGATTTTTCGATTCGCAACGTCAAACATCTGTATTCAGAAAAAACACCCTTTCAACAAATCGATTTCTACGAATCGGACACTTTCGGGCGTTTCTTCACTTTGGACGGATATCTGATGCTGACGGAAAAAGACGAGTTTCATTACCACGAAATGATCACTTCCGTTCCGATGGCAGTGAACCCGGACATCAAAAATGTTTTGGTAGTAGGCGGCGGCGATGGCGGAACAGCCAGAGAGTTAAGCCGTTATAAATCAATCGAAAGAATCGATGTCGTCGAAATCGACGAACGGGTCGTCAGATTATGCGAAATATACATTCCGCAAACATCATCCGTGTTTTCTGAAGATTCTCGCGTCCATCTGTTTTTTTGCGACGGTGTCAGGTATCTGAAGAATCTTCCTGAAAAATCATATGATCTCATCATCATCGACTCAACCGATCCGATCGGACCGGGAGAAGGTCTTTTCACGAAGGATTTTTATCTTGATTGCCGCAAAGCGCTTTCCGAAGACGGCATTCTCATCAACCAGCACGAATCGCCTTATTTCGACAAGGATCGCATCCAGATGCAGAAAGCCCATAAAAAACTGACCGAATGTTTCCCGGTTGCCAAAGTATACATGTTTCATCAGGCCGTATACGCGTCCGGCCTCTGGCTGTTCGGATTCGCATCGAAAAAATACGATCCGATCAAAGATCACAAACCGGAGACATGGACTCGATTTGGCATCAAAACCAGATACTACAACAATGCCCTCCACAAAGCATGTTTCGTATTGCCTACCTACGTGGAAAAATTGTTGGAATAGCAATCAAATAAAGATAAAAAAAGCCACTCGCGAGTGGCTTTTTGTTTGATTGTTATGTTACCTGTAAAAATAGTGGCCGATTCCTTCGCCTAACAAAGCGGAAAGATCCTCGATGCAACTGACAAGATAATCTATCTCGTCCTGTTGTATGGATGTGATGGTTCCGGCGTCATATCCGGCCACGGATGCCGAATAAGTCAGAATATCAGAAACCAAGTTATCTATTTCGCTGTAGATCTCGATGATATTCACGTGTTCTTCCGGATCCAAAGTATTGATCACCGTGTAATAAAGACCGGAAATATCGCAAAGGGCGTCTGCCAAATCAAACGCCGGATCAGCCCCTCCCAACAGATCGTCGATGACAATGGCGGCTGCGATTACGGTTTCGTTGTCCGGTGTTTCCTTGTCTTCGTTATATATCAGTATGAATGCATCATAAATGTCGTTTGCCACTGTGTTATCGACTGTGCCGAGAACGGTTCCAAAATCGGCAAAATCGCCCACCAAAGCAGGAATATAATTCTGCAGTATGACTTCAACCAGATTCATATAGATTGCCGTGTCTTCGGTACTGTATTCGAAGTTTTCAAAATACATTTCCAGGATATCGATGACAACAACTTCGAAATTGTCCATGTCGCTTTCGTCGATCGTGTCGAAAAGATTGCCGAAGATTCCGGATATCATCACGGAATAGGAGGCGATATGGGCCGGTGTAAGCAAATCCGGATCGAATTCGAGGCCGAACTCACCTTCCGAAAGGAACGGAAAACTCGAAATGTCTTCGTTGGCGATTTCCATAATCAGGTCATAAGTGTCGGAATCGAAATTCGTTACGGCGTAATCGAGAATGTCATAGAAAGAAGCGATCAGGGCAATGGCATTGGCCTTTCCTTCCGTAGTCAGAAGGTATGCTTTGAAATCACTGACAAAATCAATTAGATGGTTTCCCTGAGTCAATTCGTCGTTCATGTCTTCCAAAGCGCTCAAGCAGCTTTGCATGGCATCATAATTCAGCGAATACGAGTCGAGAAAATTATTATAGATATAAGTGGTTATCGGCTGCGAATTGCCATCAAGAACTCCATCCAGGGAATTCAACGCTCCGTTGTAATAGGCATAAACATCAATCAGATATTGTCTGTATGCTTCCAAAACCGGACCGTACATTTCTTTTTCGGCAACCGAAAGCAAATCATACTGGTTGTTGTAATCCGTCAGGTAATCATTGGCGTCGACTTCATTCTTTAAAATATACAGAGTATAGTAATAATTGTACAAATTGTTCTGCATGGCATAATACGCAATGAAATCCCAGTCTTCGTCATACAAATCAGAAACATAGTAATCGTATAAATTGTCATATAATTCTAAATCAGAGGTCAGATCCGTGAATCCGTCATAATATTGCTGGGCGATTTCCTGATACTCCGGATCAAGCCCGTCGATATACTGAGCAGCAGCCGAATCAATCCCTATGAGCACCAGTTGATAAGCTTCGATTTCATCCTCTTTTGCACTAATCGCTTCCAGCAATTCGGAAAGATCGAAGGCGTCGATCTGTTGCTGGATGTAGTCTGTCAGGGCGTTGACGAGAGTGTTAGCGACAAAAGTCTTGTTGATGCCGTAATCAATAGCGCTCTGATACCAGTTCTGGAGATCGTCAAGCGTATCCGTCGAATCTTCGAAAGTGGATTCCAAAGTGTCGATACCAATCAATAAACCATATACGGTTTCTTCATCGACATCGCCGAACATACCTTGATAATAATCGATTTCCGCTTCGACTTCCGCACTGGTTGGCGTGTATGTGATTTCGCCAATAATGACAGTCATCTTTGTGGTCACATAGTCGACCAGAAGCGTTCGGTCGAATGGAATAGCGGTCGTGGTGGTAGTGGTTGTTGTAGTGGTTGTTGTGGTCGTCAGACCATTCGTCGTGGTGGTCGTCGTTGACCCAGTAGTCAATTCCGTGCCGTTATTGCAGGCGACAAAGGCGAAACTGACAAATGCCAACAAAGCAATTGCGATGAGCTTCCTTTTCATTCGGTTTTCTCCCCTTTATATTTAATCAATTATTAATACAAGCATAGGATATCACATTCGTTGTTTAATATCTACGGGATAGATTACGATTTTAAACATATTTTTCATGAATTTGTCACAAATATTGCCCTATGAAAATGTAATCAAAAGCCTAGGGCGAGTTTTTCTTTTTTCACAACCGGCATTATGTTATAATAAAATTCGAACTATTTTTTATTTTGGGAGGATGAAAGTGAAAAAAGCCGCATTTCTGGCCGTTTGGATCTTGGTTGCCATACTACTTTACGGATGCATGAACGACACATCCACTACAACAGTGCCGTCGTCTTCCTCGACTTCGGAAACTACTTCTTACGATTCTTCCACAACCTCTTCCACTGCCGAAACCACCGATACTACAACAACAGCTGGGACTGGCTTCGAAACGTCTACCACCATATCGACTACCGAAAGCAGTTCCACCACGAACTTTACATCCGCTGAATTGATCCCGGTTTATTTCAATTCCCAATGCGAAATCGTTATCGATACCTGGATGGGTGAAGCCGGAAACACAGTTCCCTACATGAACGTCAATCGGGACGGGTACACCCTGACCGGTTGGTATGTGAGTTACGACTATGGAGTTTCGATAGAAAGATATTGGGACTTTACAAATGATGTCGTCGCAGGCGATTCCGTTTCGCTTTATGCCGACTGGAGCGTCAATTATTATGCGTTCACCTATGAATATAACGACGGTTCTCTCCCGTATACGGAGTATTATCCCTACGGAACCGAATTCTACAATCTGGTGGTCCCATCGCGTGACGGATACGTATTCGATGGATGGTTCTTTGATTCCGGACTAACCGAAGAAACCGATTCTGTCGTCATGCCTGCCCATGATGTCACCTTGTATGCCAAATGGGAGGAAATTGTCGATTACACCATTTCCTATGTTCTCAACGGCGGTTCCAACAACATTTACAACCCTACCACATACAATGCTTTGTCGGATGACATTCTATTGCTGGCTCCCACTAAGGACGGAAACACTTTTGCCGGATGGTATGACAACGAGAATTTCACCGGCGACGATATCTCCGTGATCCTGTTCGGATCTTCCGGAAATATCACTCTTTATGCCAAGTGGCAAACCAATACCTACACTCTGACATATAACATCTACGACGATTACGATTCAATCGCAAAAACATATCTTGCGGATAACGAGACCATCGTTTTACTAGAAGCCAACGGCTCTTCGGTCATCTGCGCCACTTCGTCAGGAAGAATCCTGACTTGGGGATGGATATGCAGCGACGACGGAACTTTCATAAGCCAGAAGGTTCCTTTGGACATCACATACCGTTTTCCGTTTCATAACGGGGAAACGATCGTCAAATTCAATATCGATGCGAACCGTTATGCCATAACATCTGAAGGCAGGCTGTTCGCCTGGGGCACCAATTTCTACGGAGAACTCGGAACGGGCGACAACTTTGACAGATTCGTTCCGACGGACATCACTTCGATGCTCGGTCTTAATTTCGGAGAAACCGTTGTCGACGTCGCCACCGCATCCCGTTACAACTCCACATCCGCGAGAATTGAGTATTCGACTGTCGTTCTGACTTCCGGACACCGGGTATTGACATGGGGCATGAACACCTGGGGACAACTTGGTGACGGTACTTCTACAGACCGGATGACGCCATCTGACATAACAGCCAATTTCACTCTCGATACGGGAGAATATATCACAATGATTGCCGCATCAAACGCCAGAGGCGCCGCAGTCACTTCCAACGGCCGTCTCTTTGTCTGGGGGAACAACGAAAACAATTATCTTGGCACCCGCGAATATTATTACGACGAATACGGAACCTTGCCCGTATGCCTCGACAAGGGATACGATATGGAAGACGAATTCTACAACATGGATCCGTCAGAAAAATTCATTTCCGTCACTATGGGTAAAAACCATATGGGCGTCGTCACCTCCGATGGCCGCGTCTTCCTCTGGGGCGACAATTCATACGGTCAGATCGGCGATGCGACAACGACCGTGAAAATCGTTCCCACCGATATCACCTCGAGATTCGGTTTCGCGGCCGACGAGACAATTGTCGAATTGTCGCTCGGAGGCAACCATTCGGTATTGCTTACCAGTTCGGGAAGATACTTTGTCTGGGGAAACAATGCCGACGGCCAGGTCGGAAACAATGCTACCGGATATATCACGGCCCCCAATGAATTCAGTTATGTGTTCGGACTTCCAACAGGAGTCAAGATTGTCGATATCGATGCCGGTTTCCGTTATTCCATCATTATTGCATCCGATGGCAATATCCTTGCTACCGGCAACAACGCCTACGGGCAGATCGGAAACAACAGCACTTCTACTTGTTACGTTCCGGATTCGCCCATAATGAATATCCTGTTTTCTTCCGAATCGTTCCAGTATTTGTATGACGAAACGATAGCCGCTTACATCCCCGAAAGGGAATCCTATACATTAGACGGATGGTATCAGGATCTGGAAATGTCCGTTCCTTATGTTTGCGGGAATATGCCTTCATCGGATCTCATACTGTTCGGAATCTGGATTCCCTGTTGATTTGTTTGTCAAAATAAAAGTTCTCCGATCTGGAGAACTTTTTTATTTATCCAAAACTTCGTAAGCGCCGAGAAACTCTTTTTTGGGCTCCTGTTCGAAAGACAGGACATCGAGATACAAAAAGGCGTCCGCTTCGATCCCCTTCAGCCTGATTATTTCCCTGATGCGGCAAACCATTTTCGATCTGGCGCCTTTCACAAGAATGGCTGTGTCTTTTTCCTCATTCGGAATATTTTGCCATTTATCGGTCTCGTTACTATGTCCGTCGCCCATTCTTATCGCGGCATCATCCTGACCCTTTGACAAGGCGGAAATCCCTACGATATCGCCTTTTTCCAATACTTTTCCGGTGACGCTCTGACTGCCGAGAAGCATGGTCAGTTTGTCATAATCGACCATCTGCGCCCAAGCGCAGCACATACCGTAACGGATATTGTTTTTCCTGATGCCGATGATGTTGCATCCGGCATTGAAAGCTTCCAGATTCATAAAACCATCTCCTTTTCTTTCATAATGATTTTATCACAAAATTACAGTAACAAGTCATGATTTCATTTTAATTGTGCTTCTGTTGTTCCATATAACAAAAGAATGTAATATTTCACAACAAATACCGTTCTGTCGTTGTTTAAGTAAATGAAGTGTTTTTACAATCTTTCTTGTCATGGTTTCGTCAAAATGATATAATGATATCAAATGGGAATGAGTCCCATTTGCATTTGAAAGCAGAGGTCGTGTCAATGAAAAAAATCATTTTTCTCTTTTCTGCGTTTCTTCTGGCATTTTCACTGAATGCCTGTCAAGAGACCACCACATTGAATAAGGACAAACCGATTATTCTGGTGTCAATCGTACCGGAAGCCGATTTCGTCAGGCAGGTAGCCGGCGACCTGGTCGAAGTCGTCACCGTCATTCCTCCGGGATACAGTCCCGCCACTTACGAGCCGACGCCCCAGACAATGGTCACTTTGGCGGAAGCCGATATTTATTTCACGATCGGCGTGGCAGCCGAGGACACGGCGATATTGCCGTCTCTCGTCGGACCGGCGATCGTTTCCTTAGAGGACTTTGTCGCAAGCATCTATCCCGACCGATCATTCGATCTTGACGATCGCGACCCCCATATCTGGCTTTCCATCAAGCGCGTCGTCGTCATGGTGAACACGATAGCCTCCGTGTTGGCGGATTTCGATCCCGACAACGCATCGGCATACGAGGATAACGCCGAAGCTTATGTCGGATTGTTGAATTCTCTCGACAATCTTCTGGCCCTTTCTTTTTCCGGCATCACAAACAACAAGTTCATCGTTTATCATCCCGCATACGGGTATTTTGCGGATGACTACGGACTCGACATGATCTCCATAGAGGACGAAGGCAAAGAGGCCACGACCGCGTGGCTGGCGGAGGTCGTCTCGATCGCCGAAGCGAATGATATCCATACCGTGTTTTACCAAGCCGAAATCGATTCCTCGCAAGTGACGTCATTTGCCGAGGAAATCGAAGGCGTAGCCGTCGAACTCGACCCGCTGGCCTCGGATTATGTGGCCAACATGATCGAGATGGCCGCTTTGATAAGGGGGGCTGTGAATTGAACGAACCTTTGTTGAAAATTGACGACTTGTCCGTTTCTTACGGAGATATCGAAGCATTGAGAGATGTTTTCCTTGAAATCAACCAAGGTGAATATGTCGGCATAATCGGCCCGAACGGCGGCGGAAAATCCACGCTGATGAAAGCAATATTGAATCTGGTTCCGTATGCCAAAGGCAACATTGCCTGCAAAGGCCTCCCGGTTCACAAAGCCAACGTGCGGATGGGATATGTCCCCCAGATTACGGAAATGAACAGATTGTTCCCGATTTCCGTATACGAAGTGGTTCTGCTAGCAAGGCTGCCCAAGAAAATCCAGCCGTTCTTCAAATTCGGCGAAAAGGACCGAACCGAGACTTTCGAGATTCTGAAGAAAGTCGGAATCGGCCATCTGGCCACGAGACAGATCAGCGATCTTTCCGGCGGCGAATTCCAGAAAATGCTGATAGCGAGAGCGCTGGCGACGAATCCGGAGATCCTGTTTTTGGACGAGCCGACGGCCATGATCGACGCCATGTACCAAAAACAGATTTTTCTGCTTTTGAAAAAGCTCAGCACCGAAATGACAATCGTGATGATCACCCATCACGTCCAGCCGATTCTGAAACAGATTACAAGACTCATTTATCTCGATAAAAACGTGATCGCGGAAGGCGATCCCCAGGCAGTTTACTCCTATGTGTACCGCGCTTCTTCTCCGGTCCACAGGAAGGCCGGCATGCGGGCCGGAGAAAGTCAGGTGAACTACTGATGATGTTATCGATATTCGAATACCGTTTCATGCAATACGCCCTGATTTCCGCCGTTATGGCCTCCATGGTGTGCGGAGTCATCGGCGTCATAATCGTCGAAAAAAAACTTGTGATGATGACCGGCGGCATCGCCCACACTTCGTACGGCGGCGTCGGGCTCGGATATCTGCTCGGATTCGAACCGATTCTGGGCGCTTTTATGTTCGCAGTCGTGGCGGCTTTGGGAATCGGAACGATCAAAAACCGGAATTCCGGCGCGAGCGACATCGTGATCGCGCTCTTCTGGGCGTTAGGAATGGCTCTTGGTATCTTCTTCATCGGTCTCATGCCCGGCTATCCGCCCACGATCACTACTTATCTTTTCGGAAACATCATTTCCGTAACGACCTTCGACTTGATCCTTATGGCCATCCTGACCGCTATCGTCATGGCGGTTATCCTGATTTTCTTTCAGGACTGGAAAGCCTATCTGTTCGACCCTGACTTCACTAAACTATCGGGAAAGAAGACCGGTCTTCTGCAAAACGTGCTTTTGATCGTCATCGCGCTTTCCGTTGTCGTTTTGATCCGGGTGGTGGGGATCGTGCTTGTCATAGCGTTGCTGACGGCTCCGGCCGCAACGGCCAGACTTGTTTCGCGAAAACTGACATCCAGAATCGCCTGGTCGGTGCTGTTTTCCCTTATCTACAGCGTTTCCGGACTTCTGATTTCGACCGGGATCCCGATTGCTTCGGGAGCCGTGATCGTTTTCTTCTCCATCTTCTCCTATGTTGCGGTCTATATCGTTACAGTCCTGATCAAAAAACATAAAATGGCAGTGAAAAAAGGTGCAAATGCATGAGTGCTTTCCTTGATTTTTCGGAAT
>Ga0209408_1001575_pt1 | contig 14118 bp, 9 predicted proteins | sample AD_UKC107_MetaG_FD_184422 | JGI IMG/M metagenome (GOLD analysis project Ga0209408, IMG submission 184422) | Active sludge microbial communities of municipal wastewater-treating anaerobic digesters from Hong Kong - AD_UKC107_MetaG (SPAdes)... | ecosystem: Engineered > Bioreactor > Anaerobic >... | reverse complement strand
GGTATATTGACCACAGCTGGGTTCTTGAAAACAGACTGGAGAATAACCAAAAACGCTGTACATGATATTGTGGCGAATGGTACTTAATAATTTATAAAGCTTCATATTTTTTTAGTATCTGGTCAAAAAATAATTTTAACTCTTTTGCTATTTCTTCAGACTTAGCTTTATTGTTTTTGTAAACAATAATTAAATCCAGCTTTAGCTCTAACAAATTTGTTTTAGTAATAATTTTATGATCTCGATTAATTTGATTGATTAACTGATAAATTAAGCGTCTGCTGTGATTGCGCTCAGCGGCTTTGTTAAAAAGCCTGGTCGGAGCCAAGGCTGCTACTTTCAGGTGAGATTGGTTGGCGCGATAATAAAAGAGCAAATTTTCAGTAGAAAAGCGCTCGCTTTTTGTAAAAAGTTGACTATTTTCAGCTACAGATAAATTGAGGCGGTGCTTTTTTGCCAACATTAATTTAATTTTAACCCAAAGCGCAAAAGCTAACCTTTTTTAATCACGGTTAGTTTTTTTCTTCCCTTTGCTCTTCTTTTCGCCAACACTTTTCTTCCACCCAAACTAGACATTCGATTGAGAAAACCATGCATTCTTAGGCGCTTTTTTTTCTTTGGATTCCAAGTTCTTTGCATAAGGCGTAATTATAGCATAAGTTATTCGTTAACTCTGAATGGCATACTAATGTAAAAATAATTTTTGTTTTCTGGACTAATAAATTGAGCAGGCTTTAAACTTTCATTGATGGACATGATGATTTTTTCTGAGTGAACAGCATTAATAAATTCAATTAGATAGACAGCATTGAAAGCAATTTGAATCTCTTCAATTTCGTCCTTTCCCAAATCCGTTTCTAACTCAACCAGAATCTCACTTAAATACTCTCCATAACTTGGGGAAATCGCCTTAATGACTAAGAAAGAACTTTTATCTTGATTTTTAAGTGATAAGCGAACAATGTTAGATGTTTCTCTGGCAAAGATTTGTGCTCTTTTTAATTGATTTAAAAATTCATCACTATCGATCGACACTGATAATTTAAAGCTCGGAGGAACTATTTTTTGATAAGGAGGAAAATCTCCTTCAATTAATCTTACAAAAAAATCAACACTGTCTACTTTAAACAAAAGCTGTTTTAGTTCATCGGCAACCGTCACTTCCACTTCGTCAGCCTGACTTTGTTTAGCAATTCTCAGTAGCTCGGTAATTGCTTTGGCCGGAACCAAAAGTTCTTGTTCAAAAGAAAACTTTAAATCAGGAAAAACCGCGCTGGCTAAACGGAATCCGTCTGTGCCAACCACTGTTAGGCCTTGATTAGAAAATTTCATTAACAAAGCAGTCAGCACCGGTCTGGTTTGATCATTACTTGAGGCAAAAACCACTAAATTTTGTATCTTTTCCAAATCAGCAGCTTTTAGTTTGAATTTATTGCCACTTACTTCAGGAAATTGGGGATATTCATCGGCAGATTGACAACTCAATTTGACTTTTGTTTTTCCCTGAGTAATTTTTAAAACAGCTTCGCTTAATTCTAGATCAATCTTTCCAGGAGAGAGTGAGGCGATTAGGCTACGAAAAGTATCCCCGTCAACGACTAATGATCCCTCTTCTTTGACTTCGACCACCAGACTCGCTCTTATCCCTAAATAAAGATCAGTGGCTGCTAGAAGCAATTTGTTTTTTTCAATTCTGAGCAAGATTGAAGATAAAATCGGCAACTGTGGTTTGCTGGGAATCACCTTTTGCAAATAATCCAATTGTTGTTTTAAGTTTTCTTGTAAGACTGTAATTTTCATAAATACTTTTTTTATTGTAAACGATAAGTTTAATTCTAACCAATGGTTTTACTTTTTTTTTACATTTTACTAATTTAACTTTACTTAGTAACAGTAGTAGTAGGGGGTGTGAGAAAGTGAAGAAAACATAAGTTTTTCCGTAAAGAGCGAAGCAGACGCGCCTTTTTTACTAATTCTTATTGTGGAAAAGTCGAAGAAATTTGTAGATTTTTTTGTTGAATATTGCGCATATTTTGGTAAAAATTACTCTAGTAATTAACATTCAACCAAAAGTTATTCACGATTATTCACCACTTATTCAGGTTTTTTCCACAAAGTTATGCACTTTTCTGAATAACTTATTGAAATAAGACCCAAAAAAAATAAAAAAAGCCCAACCATCAGTTTTTTAATGTGCTAAAACTACCTAGAAATTGCTACCAAAGACATTTTGAGAGCAGAAACGTCTTGCGCAACGGCTTCATCAACTAAAATTTCTTGTTCAATCTTATTGACAGCGTGAATGACGCTGGTGTGATCTCTACCACCAAACCATTGACCAATTTCTTCCAAAGAGCAATTTAATTCTTGCCTCAACAGATACATGGCGATGTGTCTTGCTCTAACTAACTCTTTATTGCGCCTGCCTCCCTTAATAGCGCTTTGTTTAAGGTGAAAGTGATTGCTGACGCTCTGAATCACGTCTTGGGGCTTAACCCGTAAAGTTTTTTGGTGGTTTTGCCGAATTTCTTTCTTTAAAATCAAATCAATTAATTCGACATTAATTTCGGCTCCTTGTAATTCAACGGCACTGCGAATTTTTTTAATAATCCCCTCAATTCTACGAGCACTATCAACTTGAGCGGCAATTCTCTGGGCTAAGTGATTGGGAATATTAATGTGATTTGATTGAGCTTTAAGTAACAAAATGGCGGTGCGCAATTCAAGCGTGGGCTGTTGAATATCAATCATTAAACCTGCCTCAAAACGAGAGCGGATTCTATCTTCCAAAAGACTAATCTCATGAGGTGGTAAATCTGAGGTTAAAACAATTTGAGAATTATTAGCAGTTAAAGCATTGAAAGTATGAAAAAATTCCTCTTGCACGCTTTTTTTGCCAGCAATAAATTGCACATCGTCCAGTAATAATAAATTCGCGTGGCGGTATTTATTGCGAAATTGGGCTGAGTTTTTGTTTTGAATAGAGCGAATAATTTCATTAGTAAACTCTTCGCCAGTGCAAAAAACGATGTTAGTATCTGGTTCGTTTTTTAACACGTAATTAGCGATGGCATGCATCAGGTGAGTTTTGCCCACTCCAACCCCTCCATATAGAAATAGGGGATTATAACTAGTACCAAGACTGCTGGCCACTTTGGTGGCAGCAGCATGGGCCATTTGATTACTGGGATCAACGGCAAAGTTTTTAAAAGTATAGTCGATATTAAGGCCAATTTGCTTCGCTCTTAAAAGATACCTATCTACAGTGTTATTTTTGATATTGGAGTAAGAAAATAGTTCATCTACAGTTGGGGAGAGTAATTCGCCCCTATCGCCATTTTCTAGCGTGGTGGCGGGTTTACCATCTTCTTCTTGTCTTTGGTCAAAGCGCTGGTCGGTTTTTGTAAAGCCATTAGTTGGTTGGGCGGTGTGCTTGTTGGTTCCGACAACAAAATTTAATTCTAATGGCCGATTAACGTATTTTTCCAGAGCGGTTTTAATTGGTAAATAAAGATTGGATTTTAAGTTGGTGGCATGAAAAGCGGTCATACAACTAATTGTCGCCTCGGCTTTTAACTCATCAATAATTCTAATTTGAGTTAGAGGGCTGGGTAAAATCCAAGTATTAAAGATGGCAGGACTTAAGCTACTTTTTAGATCATTTTTAGCCATTTGCCAAATTTGTTCTATAGTTTGATTGTCGTAACTTTGTTCAGACATAAATTGAGCCAAAACGTTCGGGCAGAATTAAATATGCAAAAGAAAAATTGCAAGCACAGTTATACACAGAGTTTTCCACATTTGACAAGGGGCAATTTTATTTAGGGGCTTGATAGTCATCAATAGAATAGCTAAAGTGTTGATTTTTTTCTGGGGCTTTATCGGTGTTTTGATCTGGATTGTTGTCAGCGCTTTCAGTGTTGGTGGGTGTTGTTGTAGCTTCAGCATCAAAAATACTTTTTATTTGGGGCAAAACCGGATTTTGTTTTAAACTATTTTCCGCTTTTCTTTCAGCATCCTCTAGTACATCCTGACTGATGTCGACTGGCTCGCCCTGCCAAGGAATTTTTTCTGGTTTTTCAAAGCTCCCAATTTTTTGGTCGCCGGTATCAGCCTTATTTTCTTGTTCTAGTCTTCTGCGTCTCAGTTCACGATTTAAAGCAGCCTGTCTTCTCTGAGCCAATATTTCTTCTGGATCTGTGGTAATGGCTTGATGTTCTTTTTCTGAGGCGATGACCCGAAGTGCGACGTGATTTTGCCCGGCAAAAAAGATGCCTTCTCCCACGTCTGAAGAAACCAACAATTGGCGCTCACCTTCTGACAAATAGAAAGTTTGGGCCAAAAGGGGAATCGCTGAGGTTGCTTGTTTCATTAAGAACTGGATAGAAGAGTTAGAAATAATAGCCCGGCCATAATCATTGCGCAAAAAATCCTCTACATCTTGAGTAATGGTAGTGATGCCCAAATAATATTTACGCGCTCTTTTGACCATTGAATAAACAAAAGCAGAGCTATCCTGATGCATCATAAAATACCAAGCCTCATCAATGACTAAAATGCGTTTTTTAAGATCTTTTTTAACCCTTGTCCAGATGAAATCAAGAATAACGTACATGGCAATAGGTCTCAATTCTTCTTCCATTTCTTTAACGCTAAATACCGTAAAAGGAGATTGAATGTCAACGTTAGAGGGCTTGTCAAAAATGCCACGGAAAGAACCAGTAATAAACTTTTCTAGGCGTGCCGCTAGATCATCACTTTCGTCTTGTTCCATGCCAACCAAGGCTTTATAAAGATCTTCCATTAGGGGTGGGGTATTGGTTTGCGTGTTGGGATCTGGAGTAATGCCTTTAGCCTTGTAACTAGCAATAATTGCCCGATCCAGTATGGCTTCTTGTTGTGGGGTCATTTCACCTAACATCACTTTTAACAGACCGTGAAGCGAGAGAATTTTTTGGCCAAGTTCGTTTTCACCTTCTTCATAAAGGTTAGATAAATCAAAAGGATTAATTTTAGCTTGAGAGCCGAAAGTAAAGTTAATATATTCGCCATCAACCATTTTGCATAGTTCCTCGTACTCGTGTTCGGGGTCTAAAACAATAATTTCGGTGTCAAACATTAGCTGTCTTAAAATTTCTAACTTGACCGTATAAGATTTACCAGCGCCAGATTTAGCAAAAATCACCATATTAGCGTTTTCCATCTTAAAACGATCAAAAATCACCAACGAATCGTTGTGCTCATTAATTCCATAAACAATCCCTGTTTCCATCGTTAATTCGGAGGAAGTAAAAGGGAAAGTAGTGGCTAGGGAAGTAGTGTCCATGTTTCTAGTTATCAGTAAGCGGTCAACACCCATGGGCAAAGTAGTTTTAAAACCTTCATCCATTTGCAATGCTGTTTTTTTGGACACAATTAATAAGGATCCCAGAGAAGATTGGATGGCTTTGGTGATTTTTTCCAGTTGTTCTTTACTTTCACTTTTGATAGTTACATAGAGAGCAAACTGAAAAAATCTTTCAGATCCTGCAGCCAGTTGTTCGCGCATGACTCGCGCATCATTAAGTTTAATTTCAGTGTTGATGTTACTAATTTTTCCCGATCTGACGTCGGAGGTAATTTCTGCCTCCATTTCGGTGATTTTTTTCTTCAAATTATCTAAAACCTCACTAGTGTCCGATGGAAAAATAAACATAGAAATATTGGCTTGAGTAGGGAAGTTAATTAGAGGTGAAAGCCAGTTGGCAGGGACACTCCGGGGATAACCGGCCACAAATAAAGTTCTGGTATAAGTTGAATTAATTTTTTGATAAGTAAAATCTACTTCAATCGCTTCTGGAGCAATAATGTCCTGGATGGTCACTAAGCCTCGAGAAAAATCTCGCAATTTTTCTTGAGTATATTGTTCTGCATTGGTTTGTTTTTGAGCGACAGGATCAACAGCTGGCTTTTTTTTCTTCATGAATGGTAGGTTTAAATTTAATGATGGCATTTAAAGCTCAACAGGATTGGGATTATTATTAATGGTTTTTTGTTTTAAGTCCACCGGGCTTGGAACTTGATTTAATTTTAGTGCAAAATCATCAGCGGCTTGATCGCTGGTTGGCTTTTCGCTAACAGCATTTGCTTGTAATGGAACAATTTCCTCACTAAAATTTGGGATGGCTGGAGTTGTTTGTTGTTGACCTTGATTTGCTCTGAGTTGGTAGTTTGAATCTTCTTTTCCCGTTTCGACTGTTTTTGGTGCTGGTACTTTTTGCACTTCTGCAATCTTCTCTGTTGGCACTTGTTGTACTTCTATATTTTTCTCTTCTGGCGTTTCTTGAACTCCTTGTAGCTCTGTAGGTTCTTGACTTATCTCAACCGCTTCCCGATTTCCCTTTTGGCTGAGTTGATTATTTTGCACAGATTGATCGTTTATGGCTTGTTTAAATTCTTGACGAAGTTGATTGAGATTTTGTTCACTACTAATACTAGCCCTAACCATCGGCGTAGTATAACTTTCACTATTGGTAACTTCTTGACCTTCCATTGATTCTGGATTGTAGTTGATGTAAAAATTTTGGATTATTTCCTGAGTATCGAGTTGTCTGGCAAATAAACCAATGCGATTAAATTGACTAATTAAATGGTCTCTTCTTGGATCAAGGATGGTGGCGGCCTTTTCTATTAGTACAGTTTTCTCAAAATTATTAATATCAAACTTAGTTTTTCCAGGCAAAACGCTTTCCGCCGTGTAAAGACCCATTTCGGCGGCGTTAGTGGGAATCACCACAAAGAATTTTTTTTCCAAAACATTACGCTCACGAATCAAATTAGCAACAAAATCCCTGTATTCGCCAATCAATTGAGACTTCGCTCTTGATTCGCTCTTTTTAATTTGATTATCAAGCAATCTTAGATATCTGCTTGCATCTTTAATATTTGATTGGATGTTAATTTGAATAGGAAAATTGAGAGAGTTCAATAGTGCTCCATAGGTATACATAATGGCATCTTGCTCCTGCTCTGCTAGTAAGCTGAAGTTCATAGTGCCAATTTGCATAATTATGGAAACCACTCCGTCTTTGAGGATCACCATATCATTGGTGATGTCATAGACATCAAGATATTCTTGGGTGGTAGAACTAATCGTGTTATCGCTCATGAGCTGTATTTAAGTTTACTAGATTTTGACTGTTAATAAAAGACCGTTAATAAAAGACCGTTAATAAAAAAAACCTTGATCTTATTCGGCCACAATTTCAATTGTAGGAACCGCACGACCTGTTAGTCTGATGGAAATTGGCATAAAAACTAAACCCTCTGCCTCGGTTTTGATTTGATATTCCCCGTTGGGAAGAGCAGTCTTGATAAAAAACTCTCCATTGGCGTTGCTTTTACTAATTCGTAGCGCTTGATCTTCATTTTTCGCAAACACCTCAATTAAGGCGTTACTAACAGCCTGACCACTACTATCTTTTATTGTGCCTTGCAATTGATTGTTTTTTTCTTCTTTTATTGGTGGTTGTTGTTCGGGGTTGTGAGACTGATTCGCTTCCGTTTTGACAGTTGTGGATGGGCTTAACTTGTCTGGTTCTTTGTTTGTTGATGTCAACTCAATTTTTGGTGTTTGTTGTTCTTGAATGTCTTCTAAACTTTTAAGTTTTCTAATTCTGGTTTTAAGTTGGGGTTTGCCAGTTTTTGGTTCACGTTGAACCGAGATGTTTTCAGCTTTAATTTGTACTTGATCAAAATCGGCTAGCAGTTCATTGGCGCGCTGATTATAACTAATGTCCCATTCATCAAGCTCTTCATCGCTATCCGGTATGCTTTTTAGATATTCTTGAATGCGCTCTTTTCTGGCGGGAGAATAGTTTACATCTGGTTTAATATCAAGATCTTGATGTTGTCCTGGCTTGTAGTTAAAGAACTCTGGAATTTTTGGAGTTTTTTTCCAAAAAAATTTAGTCGGTTTCCAAAGATTTTTAAAATAGGTAAAGATCCAAAAATCTAGTGGGCGTTCTTCAATTGGCACGAAAGCGATCATAATTGCGAGGACAATTAACATAATAAACATTGGCCACTTGACGATACCAATCAAATTGCTTTGATAAACAATGAAGGCAATTATTGCTCCAACCGCCAATTCAGCGAATTGTTTGAGGGTCATGGCCCCGATTAGATGAAATTTATAGCCAGTAATATCTTGTGGAATGGGGTGTTGTTTCATAAGGACAGCTTATTTGATTGATATTCAAAGCGCTCACTGTTAATCGCATTGAATCCTTGTTTATTTAACCATATTTTTAGCGCCTTTTCTGTGGCGTCTAAACCCAAATTTGATTTGACGATAAAACCCCCAGTTTTATAAGAGTATTCAATACTAAATTCTGGTGTAGTAATTGGTGACATGTTTTTGAGTTCTGTTACTTGTTGCAATTCAATTTCTTCTTCCTCACTCAACACGGGTTCGTCTATGGGGAAAGCATCTCTTAATACTGGTTCCTCTGGTTGATTGGTTGGTGGGGGGCTAGGCATGGTATCCTTTGGTGTTCTTTCTCTAGCGAGTAAAAGAATTAATAAAATTACAATTAGTATGCTGATAAAAATGATGGTTCTCTTTTTTTTGTTTTTCATTTTAATTTTGCACTAAATACATATATCTAATATACGTGTTGTCAGTTCCAGATGCCAACCCTTCGCCCGATGTTGATACTACCTTGTGCACCACGTTTTGTCCCCACCACGGATCGTAGGCGGTGATGTATCCTGGAGATTCAACGCAGGTAATCACGTAAAAGTGGCCAAAACCCCTGGTATGGGTTAAGGCAAAAATTACGTTACCCTCGGCTAAATACCTACTAATTTCATCGGTGATTTGTTCGGGGCTACCAGAGGGTGTTGGTACTGAAACAGCACTAACACCATTATTACTGAGAGCATTAATTAATGGAGCTATGGCAGTACCACTGCAACTTGTCAGACCACAGCCTCCTGGTACAAGAAATCCCTCACGCATAGAAACGTCGATTGGATCTTCATTTAGAATCATGGAAATTGATACTGGACCACAAGCAGAAGAACCGAAACTGCAGCCCCCACCACAAATCGGAATATCGTTGTATTCTCTTTGACTGTAATAAGTTAGGTTGCCAACTACCACATCATTGCAAAAAACCGCACCGCCACCACCTCCGCTTCCGCCAGTAGGGAACTGGGTTAAAAAAGCGCCATCCAAAATAGTTTGATAAAGTAACATGCCTCCGGCTGCCAGACCAAATGTAGTTAAAACAGCCTGAGTGGCAGTAGCCATAGCACCCTGGCCTATTTGTGAAAGACTGGAACCAATTTGAGCTGACACTGGACGAACTGCAACGTCGGCTGCGGTTCGGGCTTGTTGGGCGGCTTGAGTTTGAGCAGTCACTCTTTCAGCCAGTTGATTCTCGGCAATGGGTAGATTTTGCGGGGATAAAGTGGCGGGATTTATGGTGTTCTCAACATTCTGCCAAAAAGTGTTTTGGGCGATAACTGGTGTGACTTCTTTTCCTCCACCACCAAACCCCAAAAAAGAAATAGCTTGAGAAACAATTTTAACCACCTGGAAGATTAGGGCCAGCAATGCCGCAAAAGCAGCTGAAATTAAGGCGATAAGAGCTTTGATTAATGGTTCTAATTTTTGTTTAACAGCTCCCCAGGCCATTTGTTCAATCATTTGCTTCACTGGTTCGGGTAAACTTTCAAAAGCACCACCAGTGGCATAATTCAAGCCAACTCTAACCGCCTTTTCTCCCAAAACATTTATTGCTTGCTTGCTTTTATCTTTAACGGCACCAAAACTTTCTCCGAGTTGATTATCAATCCCTCCTTCCTCGTTAAAAGATCTAGCGAGGGGATATGCTCCATCTTCATTGGGGAGAAAATATTGATTGTAATTAAGTGCCCCCAAATCATAAGCGGAAAATTGTGGCAAAGAATCTGTTTGTAAGACTGTGTTAGCATCCAAGGTATAATCTTCTCCCGGCACGTAGTAAGTTAAAGCTATAGTTTGCAGTTCCGGGCCACCACCGTTAATTACATCAAGAAAACTTTGTTGATAAACATAATTTAGATAATTAAGTTCATTAATCTGTTGTGGACTAAATCCAGCAAAATCAATATTATCTTGAGCAAATCCGGCTAATCTTTTACTTACTGCATCGGCATTGACTAGGTTAAGATGGGCTTGATGTTGAATCTGTTGAAAATAAACTGTTTGTTTTTGTTGCAGTTTCTTATTTTCTTTTGTTTGAGCTCCTTTGCTTCCAGACCCATCTGCTTTGATTTGATCAAATTCTTGCCATAAAGTTTCTAAATCCGCTGTGGTGTAAAATTCATTATCAATACCCTGATGAATGGTACGACTCCAATCGGCTCGTTGGGTTTTCCAATAGCTAATCAGCAAATCTTTAATGGCCCTTTCATTGGCCATGTAGGTGTTTTGATCTATAACATCTTTGCCAAAATGTTTTTGGAAACGTTGCCAATTAAAGCTCTCGACATAGTCAACCGGATAGTTTTGTTGAATAAAAACATCAATGATGGGTGTAATATTTTCTCGCGCTAGAAATGATCTTTTTTGTGCTTCTTTATCACCAACAATGATTCTTTGCCATTCTTGAGAAAAATTATTTTTTGTGACTCTAGTAAAAGTCAGTTTTAAATTTTTAGAAAATTGATTCTTAAGGGCGCTATTCGTATCGAGTTGAGCAAAAAAATTGTTCGCTTCTTCGGTGGATAAGTTTTGTAAATGAATTTTGAGTTCGGCAGGTAGAGAAGCATTATTAATTTTTACTTTTAATAATTGTTCTTCATCTAGATGAAGCTCCTCGTTTTTTTTAAGCTCTTTTTGAACTGCCTGCGCGTCCAATTCGCTGCTGGTTAATTCGCCTAATTGACGAGCAAAAATCTCTCCACCACGAATATCGGCAATGATTTTCAGGGCAATTTCTTTGGAAAAACTAATTCTTAATGATGGGGTATTAATTAATTGATCTAAGTCATAACGGCCACTGGCCAATAAGGTTTCAATTTTGCTAAAGGTAATGGTTAATAATTCTTGTCTGCTTGCAACTGGTAGTTGGTTGAAGTTGGGTGGGTGATCAAAGCCCATTTTAGACAGCTGCTCTTTGGATAAATTAGCAAACTGGATTTGTAGAGATTGGTTAATCGAAATAATGGCTAGTGAGCGAATGTATAGTTTGGAGAGATCGTCGAGACGAGCCAAATTAAATTCTTTAGAAAAATCTTCAGGCAGGGTTTGTTTTGGCTTTTCTTTTTCTTCTTCTTTTTCGCTATCTGAATCCTGACCCTCTTCTTCAACTTTGCTGGCAGAACTTGGTTCAGCTTTCTTCTTGTCTTGAACAGCTGCTGAGTCTACTAAATCTTCTTTCTTTTCTTCTTCGTCTTTACTCTGAGCTGAAAACTTTTCTTTTTGTGAGGAAATAATGGTCAACATTGGTTGAGCCAAATCACTATTTACCTTTTGCCAAATAGAGGGGCTTTCTTCCAATTTTTTAAGTTCTTTAAGTAAAACTTGAGTTGAACTCGTTTTTGCGGCTAAACCAATGCGACTGAAAAAATCATTACCAAGTTTAGCCAATTCTTGTTTATGACTTGGATCGAGGAACTTAGCCAGCAAAATATTACTTTGTTCTAAGAAGGCAATCAGATCACTTAAGAATAGATTTTCTTCAAGAATCTTCTTTTGTTGATCTTTTAATTCCGCAATGATTCTTTCTTTTTGACTTTGAGCGATTTCTTTATCTTTTAATAGATCAGCAATGAATTTTTCTTGGCTCTCAATTTTATTCACCCTGGCAAGCTTAAAGGTTTGGCCACTAAAGCCTTGAATTAAAAAAGGACAATTAAAACTTTTACCGAATTTTTGCGGTAGATCTTGGCTAAAAAAATTGCCACAAAACTCAATAATTGCTTGTATTTCATCGAGACTAAGACTATTTTGGCTTGCAAGCCTTTTGAGTTCTAGGCGAAAATTATCCACATTGCCTTGATCAGTCATGGTTTTATTATAGACAGAAATTTAAGGAGTGACTAGGCAAAAAAAATCAAAGATAGTATAATTTGCACTATGGATATGAATATTAACAGTGGTTTTTCACCAGAAAAGGGATTTTTTAGAGAAGCTGATAAAGGCAAGAGCGGAGGTGTGGGTGAAGGCAACAATGATGATCCACAGCCAACTCCCGAAGAAGAGAGTGAAAAAAGTAAAGAGAATCATGAGAATGGAGAGAACCATGAGAATGGAGAAGGACAGTCAGCAAGCGCTTCCGTAGGTGATGGTGAAACTGTTGATAATGAAAAAGAAGATCGGGAGCCTTTGAATATTTTTGACCAGTTGAGAGCTAATTTAAAAGAGATTGCCACACTAATTAGCGACAATAGACCTAAAGCTGCCACTGATTTATTAAGGGGATCCCGAGAGTTAATAAAAAATTATCAGCCTGATTCTGAAGATGAAAAGAATGCTTTGCTTTTTTTTCTGGATAGATTGAAATTAAAAGCAAAAGCTTTGTATTCTGATCCTGATATAGATAGTTTGGATGAGCTTGCAAAAAAAATTAAAGAGCAAAAAAAGAATTCTCCTGGGCCAACTGAATCGGCTGCACAAACGGGGCGAGATGAAGAAACTGGAGAAACTGGGCTGGTCAGGCAAACAGAACAGACTGACCAGACCAAGCAGGCTGAACAAGCCGAAGCAATAAAAACTGTGGAAGTTGGTGAATATGGGAAAATACCTCCTTGGCAAGGAAAATTTGATCGACTATGGAATATTTTGCAGGATACTTATAGAAAGTATCCTAGCTCTTCTCCAGAAATCTATGATTTAGTTTCCCAACTTACTGAGATTGTTGAAGAACATTTCTCAGAAGAAGAAAAAAAAGCCTATAGAAGGGCTCTTTTAATGAGAGATGTCGTTAATCCAAACGCTATTTCTCGACACTTATGCGCGGAAAATTTTGAAGCGATACGTAAAGAGGCATTTTTGAACGAAGCACAAGAGTTGAGAGAATTTATGGCCTTAGAAAATGTCTTTGGAGTTTCTATAAAAGATATTGTTAAGTACATAGAAAACGATGCTTTTGAAAACATTAAACATGAAGTAAAAAAAGAAGATGGTAGCACAGACCGTTTCTTTAATTGGGACTATGCTGCAAATGGCGATCCTGATCAAGAATTTCTTGCAAAAGGGAGTTTAACTCTTAAGGAGTTGCTTGAAAACAATTTTCCTAGATTAAAAGAAATTCCAAAATTTGTTTCTGATTCTTTAATAGCTTTTGTTATAGTTTCTGAACTTAGATATCATAAATTTTATCCTTATTACAATTATTATCAAAGCTCTCCTGTTAATGGCATGAATGCAGAAGCCCTCTTACCGTGGGGTATTCCTGGCTATTTGGGTTATAAAGCTGCCTCAATTACAAAAATCCCTGGCTATAATTCCATTTTAATGTTAACGAGATTTCCGAGTAATAAAGATTTATTCAAAAAACCAAAGACGGCTGGTGAGGAGGGTTATGTTGACGTTTCTTTTGAAAAGAACTGGGCTAGAGGGCGTTTCAAACGTCAAGAACTTGTGGAAAATCGTGTAGATACTTTTGAGGGAGATTTAATGACTCCTATAGGGAATAGTAAGAAAAAGAGATTTCTAGATGCCTTGGAAAATAGAAAAACTATGATGGAGGTAAGAAATGCCCTATGTTGGATGTTCTCTCCAGATACTGAATTTGGATTTGTCGAATTAAATCCCGATATGCAACTTTTACCAAGCCCGTGGGATGTTATTAGGGGTGAGTGGAGAGGACAAGAGATTCGGATTACTCTCGATGATCTTTTTGAAGTTTATGAGCAATTTGACCAATTTGCAAAAGAGATTGATAATACGCCTGTGGTCAGCTCTCCTATGCAGGCAATGACATATCTTTCAGAATTAATAAGCAATACTTCAAAATATAAAGTCATTTTTACCAAATTAAATATTGATAAAGATCTGGATTCTGTTGAAATTTGGAAAAAGTTATTTTCCAAAGTTGGCATTGAGGCAATCGACATTGATCATTCTCAAATCAATGGTATGCA
>Ga0209408_1001562_pt1 | contig 14197 bp, 11 predicted proteins | sample AD_UKC107_MetaG_FD_184422 | JGI IMG/M metagenome (GOLD analysis project Ga0209408, IMG submission 184422) | Active sludge microbial communities of municipal wastewater-treating anaerobic digesters from Hong Kong - AD_UKC107_MetaG (SPAdes)... | ecosystem: Engineered > Bioreactor > Anaerobic >... | reverse complement strand
ACAAAGAAATTACACCAGAAAAAAGTGATTATATCTACGTTCGTTCAGACAGGAAAATGATAAAAATAAATTTCTGCGAAATCCAATATATTGAAAGCTTAAGTGATTATATTAAAATTCATTTAAGCGATAAAACCATTTTAACCCGCGAAACCATTTCAAGTATTGAAGCTAAGCTCCCTCAGAATGATTTTATTCGTGTTCATCGTTCATTTATTGTTTCTCTTTCTAAAATAGAATCATTTACTAATGAAACCATTGAAATAGGTAAAAAAGAAATTCCTATCAGCCGAAGTTATAAAGATGAAGTAATGAATAAGATAAAAATTTTATAATTACTAAAAAAGGAACCTATTTTATTGTATTTATATTCTGTATTTTACAAATTAATTTTTATAATACTATCAAGTTTATTTACTAAATCTTTATTGTAACCTTCATGAGAATATATTATTTTCTTCTTATTATTTAATAAATACAAAGTTGGATAAGCTGAAACATTATAACTACTATCTATAATTCTATCTGACCATAATATAGGATATGTAATGTTATTTTTATTTAAATAATTCATTACATAATCTCTCCTTTCTTTTGATGTATTATCAATATAATTTAAGCCAAGAACTACCAATCCTTTTTTATTGTACTTTTCATACAACTTATTTAAATCTGGAATTGTCATTAAGCATGGATAACAGCTAAAATACCAAAAATCAAGCAGAATTAAAGGGTAACTTAGTTTATCTAATTTATATTCCATTTTATAATTATCTGCAAGTTCCCAAGATGGAGCTACTATCCCATTTTCTAATAAACTCAGTCTTTTATTAACTTGTGGTATCTTATTCCAAGCATGATAATTAATTATTTGATTAATCGAATCCTGAGGAAATCTTAATTCTTTTAAATCTTTTATTTCTTTCGAAATATATTGTATCATTCCATTAAATTCGACCCAATGCTCTTCCTTTACAGGTAAATATGTCTTTTTATCAACATATATATGCATGTAGTTTGCAGAAATTTGACTGTTAGTATCTTTATACCCCTTAATTATTATAAATTGATCAGAATTATTATAATTTATAGTAATAGAATCAAATGAAGTAAAATAATTTATTTTGTTAATAGGATCAAATAATAATTGCCATGGAAAGAAATCTTTAATATCTGCATTTTTTTTATCAACAATGTCATAACAATTTTTTAATTTATCAATTATATAAAAATTATAATCAGTATAAATATATTCTTTTTCACTCTCTTTAATATAAAATAAATATTCTTTAAGAGTATCATTTACATCTCTTTGTATTCTTACAAATGCATTTTTTTCAATAGTGTCAGCAGATGTAAAAAACTTAATTTTTGATTCAATCCTATATTCAAATTCATTATGCTGTCCTATTTTTCCCTTTATTTTTTTTACAATTTTTATATTATCATTTTTACATGATAGATTTATTAACAAAACAATTAAAATTGGTATAAAAAAGAATCTCATATCCTAAATAATTATAGTAAAAACATTCAATATTAAAGATAATAAATCTGCACTGTGTCATAAAAAACACAATGCAGATTACTAATATTTATTATCATTTTTTATTCAACTGTCATAGTACAAGATGCACAAACAGTATTCCTGCAATAAACAATTCCAGACCAGTGAGAATCTTTCTCACAACCCGATGTACCAGACCCGCATGAACAGCTAAATTCTGGCTTCTCTAAAATCATTAAATTATTATAATTTTTATTTCCATAACTTGGAGCTGGAAGATAAGCTAAACAACCGTAAACATTAATTGCACAGTATTCTGGGTTGTTTTTATTTGGTTCACTTGGAATTTCATTTAAAGTAATAAACTTTTTTAGTTCTTCGTTAATCTCTGGAATTTTGAGTATTAATTCATTCAACTCAAATAACATTTCAATTTCTTTTTCATCTTCAACAAAAGAGATGTTCTGATCAAAATCAATTAATGCATATGCTTTTGTCTCTGAACCTGCATTACTTCCTGTAGTTCCAGTACAACTTCCTCCACAATTACTATGCTGGCATCCAAAACCTATATCTTCTTTATAAAAAACGGTACACCCTCCACTTGCAGAACAAGTACAAGTATAAGATTCCTTTTTTGTAAAACAGATTTTACTATTATTATTTTCATATACAAAATAAATATTATTCGGTAAAATAAATTCTATGCATGAACTATCATACTGAATAACTTTTGTTTCAGCAGGAATTCTCAGATTACCAATAAACATATTACTTTCAATTATTTCAGGTAAATATTGTTTAAAATCAGTATCTTTATCAATATTATCCTTCTCACAGCCAAGTGTAAATAACATCATTAGACTTAAAGTCAATACTATTATTTTTCTCATAATTAATTTTTTTTAGATTAATAACAAATTAAAGTGTTGCAACACAAGAAGTAACTTTCTTAACCCAAAAATAGTTAAATTTGATAAAAAAAAAGATGTTTTATAACACAAAAATAGTAATAACTATTTTATATGTTTAATTAAACATATATTATTAGGCATTGTCAAACACAAAACAAAAATAAATTTACTATGAAAAAAATCTATCTGTTACTATTGATTGGATTTATTGGGCAATTTGTATTTGCACAACAATCTGTCGAGTTCAAAAAATGGATGTTTACCAATCCACAAAAATTAAATATGCCGGCTTTTGCTGATGTTAAAAATATTGATGGCGATGTTTTTGAAGCATCAAATCTACTAAACACAAGCCATATTGATTTTAACAGCAAAACCCTGAACTGGAATATAAAAGAAATTGCTGAAGACAGCATTCTTATAAATCCATCAGAAAAAAATCAGCTTATCGTTTTAAAAAGCTACCTGTCGGTTGACCGTTGGACAAAAGGCTCCTTAAACATTACACTAAACGGGCTGTACGAACTATATGTTGATAATAAACTGGTAAAAACACAAAAATCGGCATCGCTAAAAAGCAGTTCACAAGAAATAAAAATAGACCGCGGAAATCATGAAATAATTATAAAACTTGTTACAGCCGAAAATACCACAAAAATAAAGGCAAGCTTCGAATACGAAGAAGAATTTGCCAGCTGCAATGCCACTACAAGCCTCAATTCCGAGAAACTGTTTACAATCCATGATGTAATGGAAGGAAACTATGTTTCGTCGGCAAGCATTTCTCCATCGGGTAAATACGTTTTAATTAACTATGCCGAAGTTGTTAATGGCAGCGGAAAAACCAAACGTTATTCAGAATTGTACAATCTTGAAAACAAAAAGAATGTATCTGTTTTCAGAAATAAAGATATTTCGAATGTTAGCTGGTTGCCCCGCACCGACCGATTAACTTATTCGATGGAATTTGAAGGAGCAGCAGAAATTTTTATTTATGATATTGAGACAGGTATTGAAAAATCTGTTGCTAACGGAATAAAAGATTTATCAGGTTTTAATTGGTCGCCAACCGAAGATTTCATTATTTTTTCGACTTACATCACAGCAGACAAACCTGGCGATTTAAAGCGCGTATATGGTGCCGACGACAGGCTTCCATATTTCCGTAACCGTTCATTTTTGCATAAGATTGATGTTAAATCGGGCTTAATTACTCAGTTAACTTCAGGCAATTTATCTTCTGCTTTACACGATATTAAACCAGACGGGTCGAAAATATTATTCTCAACTTCACGCATGGACTATTCTGAAGTTCCGTTTACAAAACAAAACTTGTACGAAATGGATATGAATACCTTAGCAACAATAACCATATGGCAAGATAAATTATACGATGGGTATGGCCAGTACTCTCCTGATGGGACAAAACTTTTAGTTCAGGGTGGGCCTGAATGCTTTGGCAAAATTGGTGTAAATGTGGGTGAAGGATTAATTCCAAACAGCTACGATTCACAGTTATACTTATTCGATTTAGCAAGCAAAAATGTAGAACCAATAACTAAAAACTTCGATCCGGCTATTGGACGAGCATATTGGATTAACCCCGATGAACTTTATTTAACCGTGAGCGAAAAAGACTACGAAAACCTTTACAAATACAATTTTAAATCGAAATTGTTTACAAAAGTAAATATTGCTGTTGATGTTATAAGCCAGATTGATATAGCAAGGAATAAGCCCGTTGCTGTTTATACAGGCACAAGTATACAATCGCCAAAAAAACTTTACACTATAGACCTAAAAAAAGGAACCAGCACGCTTTTATCGTTCCCTGAAAACGATCGTTTTGCAAACATTAAATTTGGAAAAACCGAAGATTGGAACTTCGTAAATAAAAATGGCACAACCATTTACGGACGAGTTTACTATCCTCCCTATTACGACGCATCTAAAAAATACCCTGTAATAGTAAATTATTATGGAGGAACATCACCTATAGAAAGATCATTTGGTGGGCGTTATCCGATAAACAACTGGGCTGCTAACGGTTATATAGTATATGTATTACAACCAAGCGGAGCAACCGGATTCGGACAAAACTTTTCGGCATTGCATGTTAATGGCTGGGGATTTGATGCTATTGACGACATAATTGACGGTACAAAGGAATTCCTGGAAACACATCCTGCTGCTGATGCTGCAAATGTTGGATGTATCGGAGCTTCGTATGGTGGTTATACAACCATGCTCCTGCAAACACGAACCGATATTTTTAAAACTGCCGTTTCACATGCCGGTATAAGTTCTATTACCAGCTATTGGGGAGAAGGTTACTGGGGTTATTCATATAACACCGGAGCAGCAAAATTCAGCTATCCCTGGAACAGGAAAGATATTTTTGTTGAAAATAGCCCTCTATACAATGCTGATAAATTTAAAAACTCTATTTTATTGCTGCATGGGAGTTCTGATACTAACGTACCTGTAGGTGAAAGCTTACAATATTACGCCGCTTTGAACCTTTTAGGCAAAGATGTTGAAATGGTTTTGGTTGATGGAGAAAACCACTGGATTGTGGACTACTCCAAACGAATAAAATGGCATTACACCATTATTTCGTGGTTCGATTTTAAGTTAAAAGATCAACCTCAACAATGGAACGATTTATATCCTGAAAAAAACTTATAAAAGAAAAAGAGCGCAATTAAATGCGCTCTTTTTTTTATGAACAAATTATTAAAATGCAATATTTTTTAATTACTCGTCATTAATCCAAACAACTTTTTTAATTATGTATTTTTTAATTTCCTATAAACAAAAGTCGTAAATAAAACAAAATAAATTATTTATAACAGGGTGTTTTCTCTTTTCAGAAAACCTGAGTAGTTAAAGATTATAAATATCTATTCAATATTATTTTAAACCATTCTGTGTAATTACTTGGATTTCGTTTTATGTCTTTTTTTACATTTCGTAATTTGACAAATTTATAGTCATTAATTTCAAACTTATTTATTTTAGGTATTTCATCCGAAAAACCAACAAAAACATGATCAATTTCATGTTCAAATAATTGATTATTAAAATTGACTTTATATTGAAATTTAAATTGAAACTTTAAGCTAACCTTTAACCCAACTTCTTCAAATAACCTTCTATTTGCTGCGTATAATATATCTTCATCAGGTAAAGGATGACTACAACATGTATTAGACCACAAACCAGCAGAATGATATTTATTAAAAGCTCTTTGTTGAAGCAATAATTCCTTTTTTGAATTAAATATAAAAATTGAAAAAGCCCTGTGCAAAAGTCCTTTTTGATGAGCTTCTAACTTTGGCATTTCACCTATCTTTTCATCCTTCTCATTAACAAGAGTTAACATAATGATATTTAAAAAATTTAATATTTTTTATTTCCTAAAATATAATCAAATAATCCTAATATAATAGAAATCTGTGGTTTATTAACACCGTATGGATTAAAGCTATCTTGCTTTATAGGGCTAATTAATTGATTTGCAACTCTTGGTGAATATAAATTAAAATTATTAGGTTTATTATAAGGATAAAAATTATAACTTAAAGTTTGCTCATTATAAATAGCAATAAAATTAGGTTTAAACAAATTTAGTTCAATGTTTGAATTAAAATTTGGAATGCTTAAATTGCTATTGTATGTTTTTAGAAAAGTATTATAGCTAAAAACAGTATCAGTGTTTGATAATAATTTCTTTGAATTGTCTTGAAAATATTTATTTAAATTTACATCAATTAGTTTCTGTTCTCGCTCATATTCTTTCAATTCATCTAGTGTTTTAAATATCTTATATTCTTTCTTCTTTAATTTATTTGTAATAATATCAGAATTATAGACTTTAACACAAGTGGTTGATGAATCTCCCTTTACGCATATAGTTGAATTATATTTAAAATCAGAAATAACAACCTTATTATTTTTTATTTCAAAATCATAAACATATTTGGTTTCACCAATTTCAATCCCTTTTTGGGTATAAGGTTTTATCGTTTTTTCAAATCTAATCAACCTATTATTCTCAGTACTTATATATAATGTAATACTTGTTGAATCAGTAATTGAATTAATTTTATAAAAAGAATCATATTTATTTTCAATATATGAATTATTTATTAATTCAGTTAAATGTTCTTTGGAATTATAGTACCAATAAGGATTTCTTGAAATTGTTGAAGAGAGCGGAAACTTTATAAAATAATCCTTTTTACTTGAAACGCTATAATAAATATTACTATATTCTTTAACTGTAATATTTTCTAAATCGATTTTGGATAAATTAAGCCATTTTTCATTATAATATACTATTGAATCATCTATTGCCAGTAATCTCGTACTTTTATAATTTTTATTTACCATATATCTGACATCACTAAATGCTTCTGATATTATTTTAGATAAATTAGGACTTTTAATAACTACTTCTTCAATTTTATATAATTTTCGTATTAATTGGATTGTATCTTTAATACTTTTGGTATTTAATTGTGTGCTTTCAAAAGCAATATGAGAGATATTGATTAGTGAATCACCTGCAACTGTATCATTTAAAATAAAACAACCATTTTCATCACTTATTACACCATCATCATCTGAAAAACTTATATTAACAAATGAGATAGGTTTATTTTGATTATCAACAACATATATTCTCCTGGAATTCTGTGAATAAGCAGAAAATATATTTAATAAATAAAATAATATCAAAAAATTTTTCATAAACTTAAAAGTTAATTAGGGAGAGAAACTCTCCCTAAAATAAATTAAAATGATATAGTACAAGTTGCACCGACAACAGTAACACCATCTCCATTCTGATCAACACACATAGTATCTTCAGAATATGCAGACCATTCTGCGAATTCTAATCTTTCTTCAAGTTCTTCTGACTTGAATTTTTCTACAAAATCATTTTCCATAATTATTATATTTAAATTATTTTAAAGGGGAATATGTTAAATTAATCAATAGCCCCTTTATTTAACTATTGATTATCCTTTTTATTATATTTCTTATTACTTTTATAATTATTAGATAAAATCCTAAATAATAAATCCAATATGAATTAAACTCAATTTTGCCTAAATTATACGTCAATAAATAATAAACAGATTTTATAAAATTAATTGGGAAATAAAAAAGTTCTAACTTAGCGACTAGTATTATATAGGTAGTAAATAAAATAAACAATATATAGTTCCCTAAAGAGTAAAATGTCTTCCAGTTAATATTTTTAAACTTCTTATTTTGTAAAAATTTTCTTAACTCAGTCTTTGAATTTTGTAAAAGATTATATGAACCTGTTAAATCTGATAAAATCCAATAACCATCATTACGGATAAATGGATTTAAACTAAAAAGAGAATGAAGTATTATTGAATAAGCCGGAATATAAAACCAATTAACACTAAATAATTTAGCGGAGAGTATTAAAATTAATACAAATACAATCTGAAAATAAATTCCTGCGATATTAATAATTAATCTGCTTTTTTTATCTAAGCTCCATGTCTGATTTACATTTGAATAATATACAGGAAATATAAAATAAAACCCAAATCCAATTTGACCACTTGTATAATGTCTGTTTAAACCTTCTTTTTTTATAAAATAATTGTATGCACTTATATGACCAAATTCGTGAATTAATAATGAAACATTAAATATTAAAAAAGTATAAAATATTTTTATAACCTGGTATTTATTATCAATATTAAAATGATATATGTATATAGTATATGTTACAACAATCGCAAGAACTACTATAAAAAAACTAAAAATTCCCTTTTTAAACATAAACTCCAAATAATTAGAGATAGCACTACAAGTCTTTGATGGAAATAACATTATTTTTAAATTGATATAAGATTTTTTTTGTTTGTAAGAATTATCATCAACAAGAAAACCATGACCGTTAAAATGTGAACTTATTATATTTTTAAATTGATCAAGTGAAAAATTCTTTTTATAATATTTATTAAATAATTCATGAGCATCATTATAAGAATTTGAATTTATTAATATTTCAAATAAATTAAATAATTCTTTATTAACTATTAAGTTACTTGTTGGAGACGCCAGTATCCAACTCTCAGAATTATATTTACTTATATTAATATTATCAGCAACTATCCCCATATTACATTATAGTATAATTTTATCGTTTTATAAACCATAGAAGATGTAAAAAATCTGTTATGATCATCAACAATGGTGTTTGTACCTAAAGACCCCTTTTTCCATTTTACAACTTTGTTTGGATTAATTATCTCAGGGGAAGGAATTCTCAATTTATGTATAGTAAGCCAACTACCATCGCTCATTTGATTTTTAATTAAAAACATTATTCCTTTTTTTATTTGATTTGAACATTTTTTAAAGTCATATACTATTAATAAGTGTACAACCATAGAAGTGTAAAATACCGAATCATTAATAAAATCGTCAACCCAACACCCAGAATCTTCCTGCATTTCTATCAATTTATTAATTATCTCGTCAACTTCAATTAAATTTTCTTTATAATTAATAATGCTCAATAGAAAATAATAATAAGAATATATAGGACTACTCCACCAGTATGATTCAATTAATTTTATTTTTTTATAATCTCTTAGTATTTTATCAATTGTTTCATTAAACAGTTTTTTATTAAGATCATATTTTGAAAGAACATATGCCGCATATGAAGACACACATTTATGATAAGACATCCATCCTTTCATTTCCTTTTCATTTGATAAGTTCAAATACTTCAAGAATTCTTTGTTAGATTTGTAAGTTGTCCATTCTCCATTATTAGAATAACTCATCCATTCTTCAATTAATGGTTTATCAACTTGCAATTTTAATCCCAAATAAGTATCGATCTTAAATGATATTGTATCAGCATCAGCAATTGTATTTTCATTATATGAGTCAAATGATTCATTATTAACATCTAAATATCTTTTAACTAAATCACTTTCCCCAGCTTCTATTAGATTTGAGCATATAAAATATTTTACCCAACCTAAAGATATACCTGCTGATGTAATAAAATCAGCCCATCCATTATGTTTCAAATTTACTTTAAAATAAAAAAGTGATGTTTCTAAGGATTTGATTATTCTTTCTTTTGTAATGGTATAATGATTAAATAAAAAATCAGAGCTCCTTTTGTTACATTGAATACTCTTTAATTTAATTAGCTCTATTTCATACAATTGCGATTTGCAATCTTTAATTTCAAATTCGATAAAATTAATCAAATCTGTTAAGTATAATTTTTTAGAAATTTGTAAAGCATGATCATAATATGAAATAGCTATATTAATTAACTTAGTTGCAATCCCACTTCCATATAAGACATCATTCATTTGTTTTGTGCTGTTCAATATCAGATTTTTAGAACTCACAAACTCTTTTACTTGATATATTGGAAGAGTAAGTTGATTATTTGAAATATCTTTTTTAAAATCATCAATATCATCTCTTATCTGGAAAGCGGTATGTATCAAATTTAAGATTTCTTTTAAATCTTCTTCATTAGTAAAATCATCACTAAGAATTATTAAAGCATCGACAATTGAATGAGACATAATAGATTTTTCTTTTGCAATTTCCAAAAATTCTTGATCAGATATTTTTCCCTTTTTTGCAATTAATTCTTCTCTGTCCTTTGTATATGATAATTCTTCAAAGTTTTTATAAATTCGATTCCAAAAATCATCAGATGGAAATAATTTTTCTAAGATCTTAACTGCTTCTTGAAAATATAATAAAAATTTAAACGATACTTTATCTTGCTCATCTTTATCAATTAACTTATCAAATAAAATAAGTGTGTAAAAATATAAATAACTTGCACCTGATAATTTAATCAATTTATCTTCATCAATACTAAATATCTGTGAATAAAAATCAGTTAATTTTATATAAAAAGTATGCCTATTTATATTAGCTGTAACTAATTTGCCTAATTGTTTTAAAATTGGATTAGTTGTTTCTTTAAAAAACTTATATAAATAAGTATTAACTAAGGTATTTTCTTTCATTAAGGTAATTATCTATTTCTCAATTTCAAATATAAATATATTAAATATTATTGTACAACAAATATTTTGATTTGTACTATATTTTAATTTTAAATGATACCTTTAAAATTAAAAACTTACAATTATGAAGAAGAAGATTTATCTTGCATTTATTCTCACATTGGGAGTATTTTACTTGTTTTCAGGCATTATAAAAATAACAAACCTAGAATCAAATGATCAATTATATATGTTTTCAGATGGATTCCAGGATCAATTTGGTGGAAATGATGAAAAAAAATACCTACGCTCAAACTTTGAAAAACTTTTATTATCAATTTCTGATCATTCTATTACTGTTCAAAAAAATATAATTGACAATACTTTTCAAACGTGGAAAGGTGATCACAAACAAATTGATGATGTGCTGGTTATGGGAATTAAAGTATAAATTAAATATAACATTATTAATAAAAAAGGAGCAATACAATAATGCTCCTTTTTAGTTTGCTTCATTTTATATCTTCTTTATTTAAGCATATAATATAATTTAATTTATACTATTTAAAATATCGTTCTGTATTAATGTCATTATATTATACCACTGTTGTCCTGCTTCGTTGGTTGATAATTGCCAGTTACTTGTAGAAACAACAACCAGGTTTAAATCGGGATAAACACCTATGAGTTGTCCAGCATATCCATTGGCAAAATAATAATTATTTGTTCCATTTTTATTTATCCACCATAAGTAACCATAATCGGGCAAATACCCTTGCAAATTTGTAGTAATATGAAAACTGGTTGATTCGTGTATCCATTCCGATGGGATTATCTGATTTCCATTATACATTCCGTTATTTAGATAAAGATTTCCCAATTTTATCATATCTCTGGGTTTTAAACTCAAAGCAGCACCACCGTTAAAATATCCCTGAGGGAAATATGCCCATGAAAAATCCATAATATCCATTCCCAAAGGCTCAAATAAATATTCCAAAGCAAAATCGTGCGTGCTCATTCCTGTGGCTACGGTTAAAATAACCGACAACAAATGGGCTTCTTCTGAACTATAGCTAAATACATCGCCCGGAGAATTCTCAAGAACACCATTTATACAGTATTCGATCTGATCCGGACTTGTTGCCCAATCTCTGTAATTGTAACCACTTTCAAATTCATTCCATTCAAATCCTGCACTCATAGTTAATAAATCCCTGATGGTTATTAAAGCCTTTTCTCCTTCTAACGAATAACCTAAAGGGCCTATAAAATCTAACAGAGCTTGATCTAAACTATCAATAAAACCTTCGTTTATCGCTATTCCAACCAAAGCAGAGATAACGCTTTTTGTAACCGATCGAACATCATAAACATCTTCAGCACCCATTTCAGTAAAGTATTGTTCAGAAATTAAAACTCCATCCCTGGAAACAAGCAGGGATTTTAAACCTGTAATCTGTTCAGCTTTATCGTATGCAGCTCTTAATTTCTGCTCATCTATATTATGCTCAAACGCCAGAGGAAATTTTGGAGAATCTGTACCTTCCTCATTTTCACAACTTAAAAATGAAAATACAAACCATGCTAAAATAAAACCTTTCAAAATTTTCATAAACGTAATTTTAGATTAATAAATATGGAGTCATAATAATACATAAAGAATTAATCCTTTTAAAAAGAACAAGTTAACTTTATATAAAGATGATAAACTTTCCTGTTTATACCCTATTTAAAACTGATAAGAATTTTAGCTTAGTACTGTTGTGACGCAAATTCATGCACTCCAATCAACCTATCGTAATTTCCCCGGTAATCGTGATAATAAACAAGCACCGTGTACAGGTTTTCGGTTTGGGCATGGTTGCCTTCGATATAAGTAAATTCGGGCTTGCCATTTTCCATTAATACGTATTGGTAATTGTAGTATCCTTGTTTTAGTAGTAGGCGGAGCTCATAAGCTTTTTGCTCGAAGTTATATTTCATTTTATAGTCATCGGTAAACTCGTAATTTGTTAAAGCACCCCATACATAAATATCTCCTTGTTGCATAGGAGCCTCCATATTCAAGGTAAAATAAACATAACAGTAATCGGCTTCACTTTCGGGATAATCACTGCCCGAAACATCTGTTTTAAACAAACCATTAATATCGGGCTTATATATATACTCCTGAAAAGTGCGGTCGGTATTTTCGCTGAGCAAAAAGTGGTAAGTATTGTCTATGTAGCTAATGTCTTTAATATTTTCGAGGTAATGATAAATATCCTTTGTATTAAAATGATGAAACTCGTTACCCCCTTTAAATTTGAGCTTAGTAAAATTATTAAAAATAAACTCGTTGCCTTTAATCACATCGGGCATGCTAAACTCCAGGCTTTCTTGCCAATTCCTGTTTTTTAATACCTGCACTTTCAGATTTTGTGAGATATCATAAAAATCATTTTCGAAATAATTCACAGTAATTTCAAGCTCCTGGTCGTTATAAAAATAGGAGCCCTGGTTCAAATTTCGCGACAATCCGGAAATCTCAGTTTTCCGCTCAACCACCATAAACCGTTTATTAAAAATTTCTTTGTCGGGATTTGAACCTTCGTAAATCTGTATAACATAGTTGCCCGACTTTACCGGGCGCAAATTATCATTTGGTATCTGAAGTCTGTAATGTGTATAGTTTACTGTAGTGTTAAACGACGATTGGTAATCGCTTAGCTGATTTTCATTAAACCCTTCGAGATATTCATATGGGTCAAGGCCCGATGGGCTCCAATCAGCATTGCAATGTACCAGCCTGTAGTAATAATTTTTCACGTCAGCATCCAAATCATCGAAACTCAAAGTTAGCGGCTTTTCAGTGCCTAAATCCCATACAGGTAATGAAAGTTCATCGTCGCCGGCATACATTAAAACCGTTTTTATATTGGAAGTATTCATTTTATTTTGAAGTATTTCCTGCCCCTGAACAGCAAAAAATGATAACAGGAAAATATATAGAATAGTTAAATGCTTCATAATAATTGATTATTTGGACAAAGATAACAATTTAATTTTCTAGGGATTAAACCATTGGTTATTATCTTAGGTCTTTATATTGAGATTTATTATCTTTAGTCTCATTATTTAGAAATCAAATAAAACCTTAAAATCTAACCTATGAAGAAACTGACCTTATTTTTCGTTGCATTCATATTTATTGGGATGCAATGTTTTGCAGGGCCCTACGATTTTATTAAAAAAGCAGGCACCTCCAAAGAATACCCTACTGCCGATTACCTGATTGTACTTGACGAAACCACTGTTGATGTTCAGGAAACAGGCCTTAGCTACAACAACATGCACAAAATCTATAAAGTGCTTACCGTTAATGGTGCAAAAATGTTAAATCATTTAACATTTGATTACGACCCGCTTTCTGCTTTTATAGAAATAAAAGAAGTAAAAATTTACCGTAATAACGGGAGTGTTGAAATAATTAGCCCCGATAAAATTTATGACTACCCCGCTCCTGCCAGAGCTATTTATTGGGGAGCACGCCAAAAAATGGTAGATTTAGGAAGATTAGAACCAGGCGATGGAATTGAAGTGTCGCTGTTTAAAAAAGGGTTTACATATGCCCTATTATATGACGAAGGGCAACCAGATGACTCAAAATACATCCCTCCTATGCGAGGCCAGTTTTACGATATTATTGAATATTGGTACAGCCAACCTGTATTAAAAAAGGT
>Ga0209408_1001561_pt1 | contig 14198 bp, 11 predicted proteins | sample AD_UKC107_MetaG_FD_184422 | JGI IMG/M metagenome (GOLD analysis project Ga0209408, IMG submission 184422) | Active sludge microbial communities of municipal wastewater-treating anaerobic digesters from Hong Kong - AD_UKC107_MetaG (SPAdes)... | ecosystem: Engineered > Bioreactor > Anaerobic >... | reverse complement strand
TCAAGAATAAAAAGCCCTGATTTGTACTTCGCCAACAACACTTTTCGGCAACTTTCATTTATCCTGTCTTCTGATATAACCCCTTTTCGCACCTGCTTTTTGATTTTCGAAATGGCTTTTGATACACTAACAGGAAAAAGTAACACATCATTTCCAGCTTCAAGTGCAAGGCTTTCAATCTCTCCCGGCTCAAAGAACTTAGTAGCCCCTTTCATATTTAATGCATCGGTAAATATTAAGCCATCGAAACCCATTTCTTCTTTTAGCAATCCTGTAACAACCGATTTTGTGAGTGTTGTTGGAGTATCCTTTTCTGTACCTAATGCTGGTACATTTAAATGGGCAACCATAACACCTTCTATTCCTGCATCAAAAATTTGTTTAAAAGGGTATAGCTCAATGGAATCTAATCTTAACCTTTCGTGATTTACAGATGGTAAAGTATGATGAGAATCAGAATCGGTATCGCCATGGCCCGGAAAATGCTTTGCTGTTCCTATGATACCACCATCCTGCATGCCTTTCATATATGCAATTGATTTACGGCTTACATTCTCGCGGTTTTCGCCAAAGGAACGGACATTTATAACCGGATTTAATGGATTATTATTAACATCAACAACCGGTGCAAAATTAATTTGTATACCCAATCGTTTCATTTGTTCAGCAATATCTTTGCCCATCCGGTATATTAACGAATCATCCTGAATGGCACCCAACATCATCTGCCTTGGGTAACTTATAGTAGAATCTAATCGCATGCCTAAGCCCCATTCGCCATCAATTGCTATGAGTAATGGAATATCAGAAACAGATTGGTATAAATTTGTGAGTTTAGCCTGGCGTTCTGGCCCACCTTGAAAGAAAATCAATCCCCCAATCTTATATTTTTTTATGATGTATTTGATTTCGTCAATATGTTGCTGGCCTTTATTGGAATATGCTGCTACCAGAAATAACTGCCCAATTTTTTCATCCATATCCATTTTATTCATAACAGAATCAACCCATAATTCCTGTTCTGATTTAACCGGAATACTATCTTGTGCTATTGAATTATTTGAAAATGTAAGAAATAAAACTATCAAAGAAAGAACATACTGATATTTTAACATAACATATTGATTTTTTAACATTTACAAAACCTAATCTTATACTTAATCAGGTTAAGCACAAATATAGTCTTTTGAAAATACAAGCCCAATGAAGTTTTTAAGCTTTTTTGCTTAATCAGGTTCTTTTTATCAACATAAAAAAAATAAATACCTTAAAAATAGAAAGCGGATTGTTGAAATGTTTGTAAATTTCGGGCTTAATAAAAATCTGGAATATGCTTTTAATGGTATCGGTTGATTTTCTAAAAGACGTTGATATTTATTCGCCCGGAATAATTGCAATACTTATAATTGCCGGATTTTTGGTAGGCGTAATTAATACCATTGCCGGAAGCGGAACTGTTATTACTTATTCTATTTTTATGATGTTAGGATTACCAGTTAATTTGGCTAATGGCACTATTCGCTTGGGAGTAATAATGCAAACTCTAACTTCGACCCTTAATTTTAAAAGGCATAATGCGTTGGATTGGAAAAAAGGTTTTAAGCTTGCTATACCCGTTGTAATTGGGTCGGTTGTAGGAGCAGAAATTGCTGTAGAACTGAATGAAGCTGTATTCGAAAAGATATTGGCTGTCATTTTATTAATCATGCTCTTTTTTATCTTCTATAAACCGGAAAGATGGCTCAAAGACCAGGTGCATAAAATACAAAGCAAACCAACGATATTGCAATTACTACTATTTTTTCTTATTGGTATTTATGGTGGGTTTATTCATATAGGTGTTGGTATTTTTATGATTTCGGTACTGGTATTAAATGCTGGTTACGATTTGGTAAAAGCCAATGCCATAAAAGTAATGACTGTTTTTTTGTATAGCCCGTTTGCGCTTGCAGTATTTATGATGAATGACCAAATCCATTATGGAATGGGCTTAATTGCTGCAATAGGCAATGTATTTGGCGGTTATGTTGGCTCCAGGATGGCTATCAGCTGGGGAAATAATTTTATCCGTTGGGCCTTGATGGCAGTTATTATCCTGTTTTCAGCTTATTTGTTAAATATTCCAGCTTTATTTCAAAAGTAATTTAGTATAATAGTTAAAAGTAGCTATAATAAGCTTTTAGCTTTTAGTCTTGAGTGTTACATTCTGCAAACTGCCACTGCCAACTGAGAACTTTTTAACCGCTAAGCCAGAAAGGCGCTAAGTTCGAAAATTAGCAAGCATTAAGTAGTCAATAAGAGCATAGAACTGGGAACTGGGAACTGGGAACTGGGAACTGGAAACTGGGAACTGGGAACTGGGAACTAGAAACTATTTACAAACCTTTCTCAACCATTTTTAAAAACTCTTTTAGCTCCTGTTTTCGTTCAGGGCTTAAATTATGCCATCGAATTCCCTGAACAGCTCCTTCCAATCCGCATAACATGCTAAAACATGCCCCGGGGTCGATTGTTTTTAACCTTATAAATGCGTTTTCGCTACCTATTTGCTTTAATTCTTCGGCACTTGAAATCCCCACCTGTTCTAGCATTTCGGATACAACTTTTCCAATATTTGGAAGTTTTTTTAGATCAGTCATTTCTTATTTATAGATATTAATTTGTATAAAAATTTTGATTTTTAAAATCTTGTGTTTATCATTGCAGAGCAAAAATAGAAAAAATGGGTTTACAATTTACACATACAGTTCATCATCACCATCATTATGCTGGAATGGGCAAGCTGTATATTATTTTGTAGATTAATAAAATATTTATATAAAGGGCTTGCACATGTGCAAGCCCTTTTTTATTTACGCCCTTTAATGTTTAATGATTTTTTGGTTTCCTTTAGGGCCGGGGCAAAACAAAAAATAAAATAAATAAAATACTATGTTTCAAAAACAACATCATATACATCATCATCATTCGAGTGAACACCACACCCGGCGGAGATAGCTATGGCATAAATTAAAATTCAGTAAAAGAAATTAAAAGGCCTGCAGTACTCTGCAGGCCTTTTTTGTTAAACAAAATTTAATCAGGTATAAAAATGGAAAAACTAAAAATTGCAGTACAAAAATCAGGGCGGTTGAGCGAAAAATCGCTTGAATTGTTGCAGGAATGCAACATTAAACTAACGAATGGAAACCGGAAACTAATTTCTGTTTCATCTAATTTCCCTATTGAAATACTTTATTTGCGCGACGACGATATTCCGCAATATATAAACGATGGAGTAGCAGATATCGGCATTGTGGGAGAAAATGAGATGCTCGAAAAAAACTACCCGCTAACAATTTATAAGCGCTTAGGTTTTGCTAAATGCCGGTTATCATTAGCCATTCCTAAATCGGAAAATTATGATTCGCTAAGCTACTTCCAGAATAAAAAAATTGCTACTTCTTACCCCTTCATTCTTAAATCATTTCTCGATAAAAACAAAATATCAGCCGAAATACACCAGATAAGTGGTTCAGTAGAAATTTCGCCAAGTATCGGTTTGGCTGATGCCATTTTCGATATTGTTAGTTCGGGAAGTACATTAATTAGCAATGGATTAAAAGAGGTTGAAAAAGTGATAGACTCTGAAGCCGTAATGATTGGGAAAAATAAGCTTGAGGCACCAAAAAGAAAGATACTTGAACAACTCATATTCCGTATTGAATCGGTGCAAAAAGCTAAACTAAATAAGTACATCCTGCTGAATGCACCCAATGATAACCTTAAAGAAATAATCAACATCATTCCGGGGATGAAAAGCCCTACCATAATGCCTTTGGTAGAAGACGGATGGTGTTCGCTCCACTCTGTTGTACCAGAAGAACGGTTCTGGGAAATAATCGATGAATTGAAAAATGCCGGAGCACAAGGCATTTTAGTGGTCCCAATTGAAAAAATGATTTTATAAAACTCATTACTAAGAATTAAGCAAATAAGTATACAAAATTGATTAGAGAACATCGACTAACGAACAACGATTTTAGAAGTAAAATGAAAATAATAATAAAAGATATTCCATCTATTTTACTTCATAATTCTTAAATCGTTAATCCTTATTCAATATTCAAAAAATAATTAAATAAATAAATAGTATTATGAGAATACTTGAATATCCAAACAATATAGAGATACAAAAAGCACTTGAACGGCCGGCTTTTGATAATATATCTTTAGAAAAAGCTGTCCGTAAAATCATAAGGCAAGTGCAGGTTAAAGGCGACAGAACTTTGCTCGATTTAACAAAAAAATACGACAAAGCAGACATAAAAACATTAAAAGTTTCTGCCGAAGAAATTTTCAAATCGGAGAAAATTATACCAGATGATTTAAAGAATGCGATTCGAATTGCAGCTGAAAATATTGCCAAATTTCACAAAGCACAAATACCAAAAGTTGTTGAAGTTGAAACAACCAAAGGGGTTATATGCTGGCAAAAGCCCATTCCCATTGAGAAGGTAGGTTTGTACATTCCAGGTGGCAGTGCACCACTTATATCAACCGTTTTGATGTTAGGTATTCCTGCAAAACTGGCTGGCTGTAAACAAATTATTTTATGCACTCCTCCTGATAAAAACGGGAATATTAATCCAGCAATTCTTTATGCAGCAAAAATCTCTGGAATAACAGAAGTATTTACATGCGGTGGCGCACAAGCAGTTGCTGCCATGGCTTATGGGACAGAATCCATTCCTAAAGTGGATAAGGTTTTTGGCCCGGGAAACCAATATGTAACCATGGCTAAACAATTAATATCATCGCAGGGAATAGCCATCGATATGCCTGCCGGCCCATCGGAAGTTATGATTCTGGCTGACGAAACTACTAATCCTGAATTTATTGCCGCAGACTTGTTATCGCAGGCTGAGCACGGTACAGATAGCCAGGTTGTTTTAGTTACCAGTAACAAAACTATGGCTAACCAAACCATAATGTGCCTGAGCAATCAACTTGAAGCTATGCCGCGGAAAGAAATAGCTAAAAAATCACTTGAATCGGGAGTTATTATCCTTGTAAAAGATGAAAATGAAATGATTGAAGTAAGCAATCAATATGCACCTGAACACTTGATTATTTCCTTGAAAGATACAGAGAATATAACTAATCAGATTAGCAATGCGGGCTCCATTTTTATAGGTGATTACACTCCTGAAAGTTTAGGCGATTATGCGTCGGGAACTAACCACACTCTTCCAACGAATGGATTTTCCAGAAGTTACAGTGGATTAAATATGGATGCCTATTTCAAAAAAATTACATTCCAAAAAGCCACAAAACAAGGACTGGAGATTATAGGCCCATTTGTTGAGCAAATTGCTGAAGCTGAACAACTGCAGGCACACAAAAATGCAGTAACTATAAGACTAAAACAAATTGAAAATGAAAACAATGGTTGATTTTAATTTAGAAAAGCTGGTTAGGCCTAATATCTTAAAATTAGGTGCCTATCAATCAGCCAGAGAAACACTAAGCGATAAGGATGCAATATTGCTTGATGCAAACGAAAATCCTTTCCCATTTGGATATAACCGATACCCTGACCCCCTTCAGCGGGAGTTAAAAAAGAAAATCGGTGAGTTAAAGAATATCTCTCCTGAAAATATTTTTTTAGGCAATGGAAGTGACGAAATTATTGATTTATTAATACGTGCGTTTTGCAGTCCGGGTGAAGATTCAATACTTATTAATACACCCACGTATGGGATGTATGAAGTATGTGCCAACATAAATAACGTAAACATTATTAAGGTTGAACTGGATGGCAAATTTCAACTGGATACGCCACAAGTGTTGGAAAAATGTAAACAGACAAAAATTATTTTTATCTGTTCGCCCAATAATCCAACAGGTAATTTAGTAAACAAAAACTCGATACTGGAGATTTTATATCAATTTGATGGAATACTAGTAATTGATGAAGCTTACATAGATTTTGCAAACGACCCGGGTTTTATTTCTGATATCAGCAATTTTCCAAACCTGATTGTATTACAAACTTTCTCTAAAGCAAGGGCTATGGCTGGCATCCGGTTGGGAATGGGATTTATGAATAAGGACTTGGTAAAGGTTTTAAACAAAATAAAATACCCTTACAACATCAGCTTTTTAAATCAGAATGCAGCATTAAAAGCTATTGAAAGCAAGAATACAGATTCTGGGATAAAAGAAATTACCAAACAACGCAAATGGCTATATGAGCAATTATCTAAACTTTCTATAGTGCAAACAATATGGCCTTCGGATGCCAATTTTTTGCTGGTTAAGTTTCAAAATCATCAGGAAATATTTGAATTTCTGAAAAAGGAAGGAATCACTGTACGCGACAGGTCGAAAGAACCAAAATGTGAGGGTTGTTTAAGGATTACTATTGGAAAATCTCTCGAAAATTTAATGTTGATAACAGTTTTAAAACATTTGGATAAAGCTGATAATAAAATATTGATATATAAAAATCATGTTTAATTTAATTCTTAGTGAAACTTAGTGAGTACTTAGTGTCCTTTGTGGTAAAAAATATGACCACAAAGAGCACTAAGGGTATCACAATGACCACAAAGTAAAAAACATAGTAAAAAATGAAAAAAATACTGTTTTTAGACCGTGATGGGACTTTAATAAAAGAACCTGAAGGCCAGCAAATTGATAGCCTGGAAAAACTGGAATTTATTCCCGGCGTTTTCAGGGTACTCTATCAGCTTATCAATCAATTCGATTACGAGCTGGTGATGGTTTCGAACCAGGATGGTTTGGGCACCAGCTCCTATCCTATCGAATCTTTCAATCTGGTTCAGGAAAAGATATTAAAAACTCTGCAAGGTGAAGGAATTAATTTTTCCGAAATATTAATAGACAATTCATTTCCGGTAGATAACAGCCCAAACCGAAAACCCAATACAGGAATGGTAGAGAAATATCTTAATTCAGGATTAGATTATAAAAACTCATTTCTTATTGGCGACCGCTATACCGATTTGCAATTAGCTCAGAATATGGGAATTAAAGGTATTATGTTAAATAGTAATCCGGATATTAATTTGTCAAACAATAAAACACTTTTTATATGTAAAGACTGGGTTGATATTCTGGAAGTTATACGTAAAAACTACCGGTCGGCAGAAGTAAAAAGGAACACCAGCGAAACCCGGATTGAAATTGAGCTAAGCCTTGATGGTAATGGAAAAAGTAATATTGCGACAGGACTGCGTTTCTTCGACCACATGCTGGAACAATTGGGCAAACACTCTGGAATAAATCTATCTGTTAAGGTTTTTGGCGATTTAGATATCGACGAACACCATACCATTGAAGATACGGCTATTGCCTTAGGAGATGCTTTACGTAAAGCCTTGGGAAACAAGAAAGGGATAGAACGTTATGGTTTTGTTTTACCTATGGATGATTGCCTGGCGCAGGTTGCTTTGGACTTCAGCGGGCGTCCATGGTTAGTGTGGGATGCCGAATTTAAAAGAGAAAAGATTGGCGATATGCCTACCGAAATGTTTTATCACTTTTTTAAATCCCTGGCTGATGCTGCTCAGTGTAATCTGAACATAAAAGCGGAAGGTACAAACGAGCATCATAAAATAGAAAGCATTTTTAAGGCACTGGGAAGGGCAATAAAAATGGCTGTAAAACAGGAAGAGTTCTCTAATGCCATTCCATCAACAAAGGGGATTTTATAAATATAAAAATTATGAACCAACCATATTTAAAAGTAATACATAAAAACTAGACGTAAGGGCTTTGTGCCCCTTTGAGCCTTCTTTGAGAAACTTTGTGGTATAATATCAAAACACTATTACACAAAGCGACACTAAGCAGGTATTAAGTTTCACAAAGAAAATCCCCTATTAATCAGAAAATTAATAACGAATTAAAATGAAAATAGCAATTATAAAATACAATGCAGGAAATATACAAAGCGTAGCATTTGCTTTGGAAAGGTTGGGTGTAAAACCTATCATTACCGACGACCCGAAAGCTATTCAAAAAGCTGATAAAGTGATATTTCCTGGTGTTGGGCAAGCATCATCAACTATGAACTACTTGCGCCAATCGAAACTAAATGAATTAATTCCGCAGCTCAAACAACCTGTGCTTGGAATATGCTTAGGAATGCAGTTAATGTGTAATTACTCGTTAGAAGGCAATACACCCTGCCTGGGAATATTTGACCTGTTAGTTCAGAAATTTCCGCCGGCGAATAAAGTACCACATGTTGGCTGGAACAGTATTAACAACTTAAAAGGCAGTTTATTTAAAGGGATTCCTGAAAACAGCCATGTTTATTTTGTTCACAGTTATTGTGTAGGTGAAAACCAATACAGCCTGGCTGATTGTAATTACATTAAACCTTTCAGCGCTGCCATACAAAAAAATAACTTTTTTGCTACACAGTTTCACCCTGAACGTAGCGGAAAAACAGGTGAAATCATTTTAAAAAATTTTATAGCATTATGATAGAAATAATTCCGGCAATAGACATTATAGACGGTCAATGTGTAAGGTTGTCGCAAGGGCAATACACAAAAAAAACAGTTTATTCGAATAATCCAGCCTTAGTAGCAAAGACATTTGAAAACAATGGATTTAAACGATTACACCTGGTTGATTTGGACGGGGCGAAATCGGGTGAGCCTAAAAATCTTAATATATTAGAACAAATCTGTTCTAAAACTAATCTAACAGTTGATTACAGTGGTGGCATACGCACCTTAGAGCAGGCGCAATCAGCTCTCGAATATGGAGCTAAATATATTGGAATTGGTAGCTTGTCTATCAAAAATCCATTGGTTTTCAGGCAAATGATAAAAACATTTGGGGCAAATAAGTTTATCCTTGCTGCGGATGTTATTGATTCTAAAGTTTACATTAACGGGTGGTTACAATCAAGCGGAATAAAAATTTTCGATTTAATTGCGGCTTATTCCGAATTTGGAATCACCCGGTTTATGTGTACAGATATTTCGCGCGATGGGATGCTTTCGGGCGTTAATATTGATTTTTATAAGAACCTGAAAGAAACATTTCCAAAGAACTACCTTATTGCAAGCGGTGGAGTAAGTTCTAAAAAGGATATTTACCAACTTGAAAAAGCAGGTATTGATGCTGTGATTGTAGGAAAAGCTTTTTATGAAGACACTATATCCATTGAAAATTTAACTTTAAAGCAATGTTAGCAAAACGAATTATACCATGCCTTGATATAAAAGACGGGCAAACTGTAAAGGGAATTGAATTTGAAAACTTAAAGTCGGTGGGCGACCCCGTTGAATTGGGCAAATACTATAGTGAGAACGGAGCCGACGAACTGGTATTCCTTGACATAACGGCTTCGCACGAAAAAAGAAAAACGTTGGTTGCACTAGTAACTCGAATTGCTAAAGAAATAAATATCCCTTTTACTGTAGGTGGAGGAATTTCAAGTATAGAAGATGCTGATGCTATTTTATCAGCAGGGGCTGATAAAATTTCTTTAAATTCTGCTGCAATCGAAAATCCGGATTTAATCCATCAAATTGCACAAAAATTTGGCAGTCAGTTTATAGTATTAGCCATTGATGCAAAACTGGAAAACGGGACATGGATGGTTTACAAAAATGGTGGGCGCATAAAAACAGGCTTAGAACTTTATAGCTGGGCTAAAAAAGCCGAAATGTTAGGTTGTGGCGAAATCCTGTTTACATCGATGAACCACGATGGGACAAAAAATGGGTTTGCACTCGAACCTTTAAAATGGCTTGCCGGAAATTTAAATATCCCGGTAATTGCTTCGGGGGGTGCCGGTTCTGTAAAGGATTTTGAAGATGTTTTCAAATACTCGAATGCAGAAGCAGCATTGGCAGCCAGTGTTTTTCATTATAAAGAGATTAAGATAAACGAATTGAAACAACAGTTAGAAATTAAAAATATACCAGTAAGAATTTAAAGCTTGGAGCTTAGAGCTTGGAGCTTGGAGCTTGGAGCATGAAGCATGAAGCATGTAGCAAAGAGCTTAAAGCCTCATGTCACAAGCTGAAAGCTCAAATTAAAAAGATATGAATATGAACTTAAATTTTAACAAATTAAACGGGCTTATACCAGCCATCATTCAGGATTACAATACAAAAGAAGTATTAATGCTTGGATTTATGAACCAGGAAGCTTACGAAAAAACTTTAGAAAGTAAGCGGGTAACTTTTTACAGCCGGACAAGAAACAGACTGTGGGTCAAAGGCGAAACCAGCGGCAATTATCTAAACGTAAAAGAAATTTTACCGGATTGTGATAACGACACCTTGCTTGTTTTGGCAGAACCTGCAGGACCAGTATGCCATACAGGAGATAAAACCTGCTTTGCAAATCAAAACGTAAGCTTTGATTTAAATTATTTACAGCAGGTAATCGATAAGCGTAAAATGGAAATGCCTGAAGGCTCGTATACAACCAAATTATTTACCAAGGGGATTAACAAAATTGCGCAAAAAGTAGGTGAAGAAGCCGTAGAGCTTATCATTGAATCCAAAGATAATAACCATGAATTATTCCTGAACGAAGCAGCTGACCTTACCTATCACTTTTTGGTATTATTGTCGGCTAAAGGTTTTGGAATACAGGATGTAATCGATGTTTTAGATAAAAGGCATCAATAAAAACTGTGTAATAACTTGTCCAAAAAGTCTTAAAAACTTGTAGATTTTTTATTGTTTACTTAGTGAGACTTTGAGTCTTCTTCGTGAAACTTTGTGTAACAGCATTTTGTAATTATTCCACAAAGTTACCCAAAACTAGCACAAAGTTCCGCAAAGGCTTTTTGGACAAGCTTTACCTTATTTTAATTTTAGTTCATACAAATCCGTTCTGCGGTCGCGCATGTTTTTAACGCTTCCATAACGGTTTAATTCGGCAATTAAATCCAGGTCCACATCAACCACCAGAATCATTTCAGTATTAGGTGTAGCCTCTGCCTTTATTCCATCCGTTGGGAAAGAAAAATCACAAGGAGTAAATACCATGGATTGCGCATACTGAATATCCATGTTGTGCACTTTGGGCAGGTTTCCGACCGCTCCGGCAATAGCCACATAGCACTCGTTTTCGATAGCGCGCGCCTGTGCACAATTACGTACGCGCGAATAGCCATTTTGTGTATCGGTTAAAAAAGGCACAAAAAGCAATTTCATTCCTTGCTGGGCTAAAATCCTTGATAATTCGGGAAACTCAACATCGTAACATATTAAAACTCCTACAGGGCCACAATCTGTCTCGAAAACTTCAATCTTATTCCCGCCTTTAACACCCCAATATTTAGTTTCATCGGGCGTTACATGTATCTTTTCATATTGTTCGAATGTGCCATTACGTCGAATAAGATACCCGATATTGTACAATGAATTATCTTTTACATAAGGCATGCTGCCCGTAATAATATTTACATTATAACTAATTGCTAATTTCATAAACCGTTCGCGCATCTCATCGGTATATTCAGCCAGTTTACGAATAGCTTCAGGTTCAGATAAATGGTTGTATTTTGCCATTAAGGGGGCGTTAAAAAACTCAGGGAATAAAGCAAAATCACTTTTATACCCCGAAACCGCATCAACAAAATATTCAACCTGCTCAAATAAATCATCAACGGTTTTATAGTTACGCATTTGCCATTGTATTAAACCCAGGCGCACAATAGATTTTTGAGAAGACAGTTTTTGCGATTTTTTAGTATAATAAATATTATCCCACGCAAGTAATACAGCAAACTCTTTCGACTCAGCATCGCCCGGCATATATCCTTTTAATACTTTCTTAACATGAAAATCATTCGATAATTGAAATGTTAATGTTGGGTCGTAAATTTCTTTTAACTTAACCTGCTGAATATATTCTTTCGGGCTTAACTGCTCGGCATATTTATGATAATAAGGTATTCGACCTCCAAATACAATAGATTTAAGATTGAGTTTTTCGCAGAGTTCTTTACGTGTATCATATAACCGGCGCCCTAATCTCAAACCCCTGTATTCAGGCTTAATAAAAACATCAATTCCATACAAAACATCTCCTTTGGGGTTATGGGTAGTAAAAGTATAATTGCCCGTTATTTCCTGATAGGTATGTTCATCGCCATATAAATCATATTTTATAATAATAGACAAAGCACTGCCAACAACTTTTCCATTAACCACAACCGCAATTTGCCCTTCGGGGAAAATATCAAGCAATTTCTGAACATGATGTTCGCGCCAATAAGCTCCGGGCCAGCCCGCATAAGCTTCAAGCATCGATGATTTTAATTCTTGATAATCCGAAATTTTTAAATACCTGACTTCTACACTTTCAATATCTTCCATATGATATACATTTTATAAATATTTTAAAATAATTTTAATTCCCTTTATTAACTAACACCTCATTTGCAATTATGTTAATCCGTTGATAATCCTATAAATTTAATAAAAACATTCGTAAACCTGTGTATATGATATGCAACAAATACTATTAAAAAATGTGCTCAAAATTTCAACAAATCAAAAGTTTGTATATATTTGCCTTAGATATAAATCATTATGAATAAACAAATGTCTACATATTTTTATTTCTACTATTACTTTAAGCAGTAAGAGCAGGATGATTATGTAGATAAGTAAAAATATTACAAAAAGGTCCTGCCAAAAGCAGGGCCTTTTTTTAGTTTAAAAAAGTATGAATTTACAAGGCATAGAGTCAAGAGCTTATTTTTTCTTTTTTGGATATTATTATTTTCATTATATTCCGGGACTCCTATGCTTAAAATAAACAGATAAAAGCAATTATAAACCAAGGCGTCCCGGAAAAACCGGGGCGCTTTTTTTATTTAAAAAATGAAGAAAGTAAGCATTCAGGGCATTAAAGGAGCTTTTCACGAAGAAGCAGCCCAAAACTATTACAAAACGGAAATTGAGATTATCCCGCAAATTACATTCGAAGGGCTAATAAAATCAGTTCTTTCTCACGAATCTGATGTTGGAATAATGGCAATAGAAAATACCATTTCAGGTACTATTCATTCCAATTTCAATCTGATCCGAAATTCAGGATTAAAAATCACCGGTGAAGAATACCTGCACATAAGGCAAAACCTTGTAGCCTTGCCTGGCACAAAGATGATGGATATACAACAGGTTTATTCCCACTATATGGCAATAAACCAATGCCGGAGCTTTTTTCAGGCATACCCGCATATTCAGTTAATTGTATCGGAGGACACAGCATTAAGCATTAAGTTGATTTCAGATAATAATCTAAAAAATACAGCAGCTATAGGTAGTAAGCTGGCGGCTGAATATTATGGAATGCAAATCGTTGCTGAAAGTATAGAAACCAATAAAAAGAACTATACCCGTTTTTTAATTATTGGAACTGAAAATAACAGCCGCGATTTCGATAAAGCATCCCTGGCAATTACATTACCACACCGAAAAGGTAGTTTGGCTATAATCCTTAATATGATTGCCTTTCATGAAATTAATCTGACTAAAATTGAATCAGTTCCTATTATTGGAGAACCCTGGCATTACCTCTTTTATATTGATTTACAATTCGATAAACAAGAATCATATTATCAAATGCTTTCGGCATTAGAACCATTAGCCGGCAATAATATCATTTTAGGTCAATATACATCAGGAATTCAATCGTTTAACAAAATACATAATCTAAAAAAAAAAATGAAACCAGCAAACAGGATTAATCAGGTTCAGGAGTACTATTTTTCAAAGAAACTGAAAGAAATTAATGATTTACAAAATCAAGGTATCAATATCATTAATCTGGGAATTGGAAGCCCAGACCTACCACCCCATCAAGATGTAATAAATGAGTTATGCAAATCATCGCAGGAACCTGATAATAACATGTACCAATCGTACCGGGGAATTGCAAAATTACGAAATGCTTTTAGTAATTGGTATAAAGAAATTTACGATGTTAGCCTTAACCCGGAAACTGAAATTCTTCCTTTAATGGGCTCAAAAGAAGGAATCATGCATATTTCCATGGCTTTCTGTAATCCGGGGGACAGGGTTTTAATCCCTAACCCGGGTTATCCTGCATATACATCCGTTTCTAAACTTTTAAATCTTGATATTCAATATTACAATTTAACAGAAAATAACAATTGGCTACCTGATTTTGAAGAATTG
>Ga0209408_1001559_pt1 | contig 14201 bp, 8 predicted proteins | sample AD_UKC107_MetaG_FD_184422 | JGI IMG/M metagenome (GOLD analysis project Ga0209408, IMG submission 184422) | Active sludge microbial communities of municipal wastewater-treating anaerobic digesters from Hong Kong - AD_UKC107_MetaG (SPAdes)... | ecosystem: Engineered > Bioreactor > Anaerobic >... | reverse complement strand
GATTGTTTTGGATAATCACATTCTTAGAAATCCGTATCATTTTGAAAATTTTTATGCGCTGTTTTCATCAATCAATCAAAGTATTGTCGATGGAACTGAGTTTTACAGTGGAGTTTTCCCGACCCGTTATGGCGGACGACTCAGTTCTGTTGCGAATATTTCAACAAGCGACACGGCATCCACACACACGCATGAAATTGCCAGCGATTTGTTGAATGCTCATTGTACATACAGAAACAACAATGCGGACTATTCCAGAGGGTTTTTGCTATCATTAAGAAATGGTGGAATGTTTATAAATGAAAACTTATTTGAAGACAAATTTACCCACCCAGAATCTCTGGACGGATATTTCAAGGCTACACAACAAATCAACAACAACTGGTCATCATCTCAGCATTTGCTGATCAGCAGGGACGAACTGAACATTCGTGAAAATGGTGAAGACAACTCATTGGAAGATGCTACTTCGGTATTTTCAGGTCAGGATTTCTGGATGCAATGGAATTATGACAATCAGGAAAACTCTTATGCCAATTTCCAATTATTTGCTGCCAAAACTCATAAGAAAAGAATTGGCTTGCTCAACAACGAAAACACCATCGCATCCATCTCGGAAAATACCAACAGCAAATATTTGGGATTGGATTATCAGCAAACTATTAATCTCAACGATTCGTTTTCAGTCAATTTCGGAACTCGCTTAACATCCGAAAGTGCAGACATCAATTCTGAAAAAAATATCAACCATTTTGGCGAACTACCTAAGCTTATCGGCCTTGACAGACAATTTGCATCAGAATATGATTTTGACAAAGATGGATTATCCGGATCGGTGTTTATCAACGCCAGACACAGTCTCAACGAAAAATGGATTTATGATATTGGAGTTCGCTATGAATATTTGCAATGGATTAAGAAGAAACAATATAGTCCCCGACTCAATATCAGCTACTTCCAGGACAAAGAGACGACCTATCGATTTGCCTTAGGAAGACATCAGCAATCACAATACATTGATGAACTATTACTGGAAGACCCTATTCCTGAATATCTTCAACCCTCTTCAGCAGATGTGATGGTGCTAGAGTTCAACAAAACTCTCAATAAAAATTTATCCCTGCGTGCGGAAGCCTATTACAAAAAATATTCTTCAACTCAACCTTATTATCAAAACCTTTTTAACGGTTTACATATTCTTCCTGAACTTTTTTATGACCGCATTCGTATCACGCCAGATGATTCCTCGGCAACCGGTTTGGAAGTCACACTCAATGGAGATTATGAAAAATATAACTGGAATGTCAGTTACACCATTTCTGACTCAGATGATGAAATTGATGACAGAGTGATTCCCAAAAGCTGGGATCAGCATAGTGTATTAAAGTTTAACTTACACACACCAATCAATTATAAATTCTTGCAAAACTGGGCATTGGATATTTTTGCCAGCCACACCAGCGGACAAGCGACAACTTTAATCGAAGAAACCCCAAATGGTTATGAAATCGCCCCCAGAAATGAATCCACCTATGAGTCGAGTTTCAGATTAGATTTAAAAATCAGTAAACAGGTCAAAACCTCAAAAGGACTTATCAAATACTCATTCGATGCCATCAATGCTTTTGATTGGAATAATCTTTGTTGCACCGACTATCAACTCAATGATGGCGTTTTAACCTCCAAACAAAAGAATCTATTACCGTTTATTCCGAATTTGAGTGTTTCTTATCAATGGGAATAGTGGTTTATTCATAGCATGTTGTTATTTCAGTTAATTTAATACTTGTAATGGTCTAATAATTCCGGACACATTTTTAGCCTTATACTACACCAAAAAAGAGGTTAAAAATGCGAAGTACACGAAAACAAAGACTGTCCTTTACGATAGAACAACGCCGAGACTATGCAAAATTAATGGTTGAAGAAGGCTACACAGCGAACCAAGTTATGGAAATATCCGGAGCCGGTTCCACAGCTGTAAACCGTTGGAAGAAACAATATATTGAAGAACTCAATGGTAAGACACCCCTTGGCAAAAAAGCCATGACAGCCGAGCAACAAGAAATCCAAAGGCTTAAAAAGGAACTCTGGCGTGCCAAAAGGGATAATGAAATACTAAAAAAAGCCGCAGCCATCTTTATATCAGACGATCAACATCCAAGATGATAAAGGAGATAAAGATGGCACATCCGTATTATACGATTAAAGAATTATGTAGAGTTTTTGATATCAGTCTCAGTACCTATTTTGAACAAATCAAAGATAAACCTATTGCTGAAGAATAGAAAAAAATAATTTCAATCATAAAGCAAACGGCGAAAGAAACCAAAAACAGCTACGGTAAAAGACGAATGAAGAAAAGACTCAATAACCATGGTATTGATATTGGAATTCATAAGACTGTCAGTCTCATGAAAGAGGCACAAATTGTAGCTATAAGGCCTCGTAAAAGGCATTATTATCCCAATGGAGGCATTAGTAATGTCAAAGTGAAAAATGGGAATTTAATCAGCCAAAGACAAATACACACTGGGTGTCAGACATCACATATATTCGCAACCACCAGGGTTGGAGTTATCTGGCTGCAATTCTTGATTTGGGAACAAAAGAAATTGTTGGTTGGTCATTATCGAAAACCCCTGATACAGAGCTTGCCATGTCAGCACTAAGAAATGCAATTCAGCGCAATAATCCGATCACAAAGAATTTACTATTACATTCAGATCAGGGCACGCAATACACATCAAACATGTTTGATGTGTATTGCAACAAGTTCAAACTGATTAGAAGCATGAGCAGAAAAGGAAACTGCTGGGATAATGCTGTAATTGAAAGATTCTTCAGGAATTTAAAAACAGAGAGATTAAATACGTTGAGTTTCATCAATCACCAGGCGGTTGTATCCGAGGTTGAAAGTTATATATACTTTTACAATTACAAGAGATTAAACTCCGCAATTGATTATATGACACCAAATCAGAAATTTAATGAATTAAGAAAATGTGGCTAAAAATGTGTCCAATAAAACTTGACCATTACACTGACTATAATTTGTGTTCTCCTGAGTTAATAGGTTAGAATGAACCAAAATTATCTTGTAGTAATTTAGACTAATTGACCCTCATATTGCTGATGGTATTCATTGCTGTAATAGGCTATGTATTTTAATGGAGTATAATATGCCCAAAATATTTATTGTCTTAATTTTAAACTTTACTATTGTTTGCTATTCTCAGTCAGATTCTGAAAACTGGATAAACTATCAATCAACCAATCACAAATCTACGATGGAAAAATTTCCAACGCCACCGGAATGGGTCTGGCAAGATTTAGGAAATCATATTGGTCACAATATTATGGAAGCAGTTGATGTTGATTCAGACGGTTCGAAAGAGTTAATATTGGGTTCTAATGGTATTGATTTTACCCCAGGTAATTCTGTAACGGTTTTGAGTTCAAATCTAAGGTCTGTACAGTGTGTTTTTGACTTTGATTCTATACCTCAAGATATTCATATTTCACAAATGGATGATGATCCAGCACTAGAAATTACCATTGCTTCAATGCAAAAAGTCATTGTCGCTGATGGAAAAACATGTGAAATAGCTTCTCAATACGATATTGAAGGTGAATTGAATTCAATAGCATTAGGAGATCTGAATAATGACAACATAACTGATGTAGTATATTCTATCAGTTATGATTTATATATATCATCTATTGATGATATGGGTAATCCAATAATTCAGCCCGGCCTTGGAGGAGAACGTCTCATTGTAGAACCTGCAGATAGAGCGGGAGGAGATGACATTGGGGTATTCTTAAATTCAATTGTAATCATACATGGCGAAAATTTGTCAGTTATTAACGAATTTAATTCCTTTACGAGTGAATTGTTTCACTTTGGAGATGTTGATGGAGATGGTTTATATGAAGTGGTATCTTTTAAATCTGGGGCTATTTGTATGGTCAACTTATCATCCGGTGATATTGTTGCTGAACATCAATTATCAGTTCACGAAAATTATGATACATTAAGATTACAAGATGTAAATGCTGACTCCAAGGCAGATATCTTGCTTGGTAATAATCAATGGGGGGATGTTATAATCAAAGATTATCTCTGGAATGATTTGTTTAGGATTAATAATCCAAGAAATGGAACATCAAATGTTTTATTTACTGATATAGATGATGATGGATTAAATGAGGTTTTATTCGGGGCTGGACATTCAGCCACAGATGATGACAATTTATTCAGGGCTGACTGGAATTCACAACAACTTACATGGAATAGTATAAACTTAGATGGACCATATGTATTGTCTAATGGTTTTATTGAAAACGAAGAAGGACAAAATAGTATTGCTATTAGTGCAAGATCACAATTTTCTAATACTTTTGCTCAACATTTATTAATCAATACCAATACAGGTGCTTTTCCAATACTTGAATATCCATACACTCCAATAATATCCGCAATAGACACTGGGTACCCTAACTCATCAGATAATCCTTTTGTGTGTAGTTCAGATATCGAAAGTCAACCTGTTTTTGTAAAATGTTTTGATGCTTTTACTAATGAATTAATGTGGTACAGAGTAGTTGATGATTACAGTCCTATTTATTTTATGAAAATGATGCATCTAGATAGTAATAGTAGTTTAGATATATTAATAGTCAATAATAATGGAGCGATTCATTCTCTAAATGCCAGTAATGGGTATTTAAATTGGCAATCTGAACACGCATTAAATAATGGTATATACTTTGGATTTAAAGATGCGTATTTATTCGATCAGATTTTATGGGTTTTACATAATAACGTAATATATAAAATCAATCCAAATACTGGAGCTACATTAGAAGTTATTGAAAACACCGGCTTAAGCTCAATGGACTTAGTCAACAACAAACTGTATGCAGCAAAAATAGGTGAAGGGTTTGGTATTCTTAACACAAACGACTTATCAATACCTGAATTAATATACTCTGAAAAAGAACCAATCACTTACTTGGAAATTTCAGAAGATGAGAAAATTGCATTCATATCAACAGGCTCTTCTAATGTGCCTATTCCAGAAATGGATATAACACTTGTTTCAATTCAAAATGAATTTGTTTCTATGCATATAGGCGATGTTAATGTTTATGATGTGAGTTTTCCTGACCAATTAAATTTGTATTTAAGTAATGAACATGGGGTGAGAAAGTACGACTTGAAGTTTTTAAACGAAAAGATATTTAAAAATGGATTTGAATCATTATGAAAAAAATTAAAATAAATCTATTATTAATATCTTTTTTTGGTATTACTCAATTAGTCTACGGAATAAATAGTAACAATGATGGCAATCCATTTTACTTGAAAGACTCTATTGGGTTTATATCCTCTGAAAATAAAAAACACAAAAGCCTTAGGTTTGTACCAAACTACCCATCTCCTCCAAAATGGATATGGCAAGAATTAGGATCAAATTTTGGCACAACAATATTTGATGCAATTGATTTTGATCTTGATGGTAGTAAAGAATTAATTGTAAATGCTAATGAGCATGGTAATAATGAGGGGTCATTAATAGTTTTAAAGTCTGACTTACAAAATCTAAAATGTGCATTTGACTTTGAATCTATGCCTCAAGATATTCATTATTATCAATTTGATGATGATATATCTTTAGAGATTGTATTAGCTACACTTTCTGAAATAGTTACGATTGATATTGACACATGTAACATTCAATTAATATATGAATTTGATAATGATATAGATGCTGTAGCCTTAGGTGATACTAATAATGACAATATACCAGATTTTGCATATTCCTATAACGGTCATTTATATGTTTCCTCAATATCGAATACACAGAGTCCGTTAGTAAGGTTTGGTTTTGGAGGGTCAAATCTATTCATAGAACCTTTAGGAAGGTTAGATGGCGATGACATTGGAGTATATAATAATTCTCATACAATACTTAATGGTGAGGATTTATCAACTATAATAGAGATATTGGATTTTAATCCAAACTATTATAGTTATGGTGATTTTAATGGGGATGGGCCACATGAGATTACAGGTATAAAACACAATTCAAATGGGTTAGTATCAATTTATAACATTTACACAGGAAGTAATCTATCTGAATTTAGTATATCTGTTCCTAAAGGGTTTGATGTTCAAAATATAAATAATGATGCAAAAGATGAGTTATTACTGCACTACGAGGAGTTTACAGATAATGTTATTGTTGCTAAAGATCTTTTTGGCAATGATGTTTTAAACATAATCTTGCCAAGAACATTTCTTATCAGGTCTTTTAAATTTACAGAAATAGTTAATAATATTAAAGACTTATTGATTATAACTGACCATATTTTTGATAGAGGTGGATTATTAAGGTATGACATGCAATCTGAGATGATTACTTATGGAAGCCAGGAAGATTTAATAGGGCCTTATCAATTATCAAAAGGTTTTATTAATCGTCATAATAATATTGAAATAGGAATTAGTGGTAATTTTTTTCTACAATTTGATACAGACAGCAAAATTACGTTGTTTGATATAAATAGTGGCCACATAACTAATTTTAATGAATATATAAATTATATCTATAGAGCTTCTCCATCATTGGATATAGGACAGCATAGTAGTATTTCATATCCAATAGCATGTGTTCAATCACCATACTCTTATCAAATAACATGTTCAAATGCATTAACTGAAGATGTTATTTGGCAAAATCGTATAAAGTTTACTCAACAAGCATATTTCATGAAACTTCAGGATTACAATAATGATTCTTCTCTAGATTTGTTAGTAATATTTAAAGATGGTAGCATATTTTTGTTAGATTCTATAAGTGGACAAATAATTTGGGAAGCAGAACATAAATTGGCCAATGAAATCAATTTAGGGTTCAAAGATGTTTTTTTAGTAAACAACGAGTTATGGGTACTTAGTAACTCTTTATATAAATTTGATCCCGTAACAGGAAATACGATAGAAGTAATCAATAATACAGGACTTACCACAATTGACTTTGCTGGAAATAAGCTATATGGTGCAAAAATTGGAGAGGGATTTGGAGAAATTAACATAAATGACTTATCTATATCTAACCTTATATTTCCTCAGTCAGAAGTGATATATTATCTAAATGTTTCAGAAGATGGAAAAGTAGCATTTGTATCATACAGCAACTCAGTTCAACCCATTCCTGTTATGAAAAATATAACTTTAGTATCGATAAATAATGATTTTACCCCTTGGGAAGTAGGAGATGCAGAAGTTTATGATACTAATTTTCCAGATCAATTCAATTTGTATACTACAAATATAAGAGGTATACAAAAATATGACCTTAGAGCGTTAAATGAACATATATTTTCAAATGGGTTTGACTGAAGATCAGAAGACTAGAGATAAACCTGATTAATTTGTTCTAACTAACAAGTGACATTCCTCTTTTACTTCTTTTCTACTATTCTGTGCAGTCGATAATACAACAGAGTTTGTAAATTGTCAGTTGTTTACTTCAAAACCCTGTAAACCGGATATTGCATGTGAGCTTTTTCGTAGTGTTTGCTACGTTTGTGGAGCCAGTCGAGTTGAGCGTACCAGTTTGCAGCGAATGCTTTATCGGTTTGTTGCTTTTGTTTAAATTCAGCAGCTAGTTTTTTATCATTATTTAGCAATTGTTCAGCAATATCTTCAAACACATAGGGTGAGAAGTGTTCTTTCTGTTGCAGGATGGTGTCGAAGAAGTTCCATTTAAAGAATGAATCAGGAGCTTGTGGCTCGAGAGTTTCGAGAATATAGCGGATGGAGGGCTGGTTGACTTCGATAAAGTAATCACCTTTCTTGAAGGGTTTCTGTTCTATGGATTTAGAAATCTGGGTGTTTGAATGCGGATAATGCCCTTCATAAGGTGTCTTGGAGGTTTCGTAATCGATGATTCGGTATGATTCAACTTGATAATCGGAATCAATTTCGAGCGGATTCATTGCAACATTGTTAAGTTTCAATAGCTCAATCACATTGTGCCAGCCTTGTGGAATGATATAGGCTTTGGGTATGGTAACTTGCAGTGCCGGTTTGAAATAATTCTGATATTTCACCGCTTTGTTGAACGGCTTGGTTCTGTCATATTTTAATCTTTTCTGACCGGTAGCTTTGCTGTCAATCATTTCACCTTCGTAACCTTTAAAATTGAGTGTTGAGGACTTTTCTCCATCATTTTGCCAGTCGAGAGTATATAAATCTTGGTTATAAATTTCTTTATGAAAATCCTGGCGAAGAGTAATTATCTTGTCAGATTCTTTTTGCATAATTTCAATCATGGAAAGCATCAACTGATAAGTTCCTTCAACTCTCTGTTTGTATGGTTTAAGCATGTGGGTTTCGACCATCATTCCTAACGTATTAAACAATGTGGTGTAGCCGGTGGAGTAACGTGGGTAGTCCATAAACTGACTGAAACCTTTTTCCGGCACATCATTAAAAACATTCACATAAGGGGTAATATCCCAGTCTTTTTGCTTCAATATTTTCTCTATTTCAGGCATCAGAAATTCATGCAGATATTTTCCGCTTTTACCTCCGAATTTATTGTGTTGAGTGAACAAATGTGTGAGTGTGTATTGATAATCTGCACCGTTGCTGACATGGTTATCAATAAAAACATCCGGCTTTAATTGATGGAAAAGCTCTGTGAAAGCCTTGCAGTTCTTCGTATCACATTTAATAAAGTCACGGTTTAAATCATAATTACGAGCATTGCCTCGGAAACCGTATTCTTCTGGTCCGTTCTGATTCGTTCGGCTGGTTGAATTGCGATTAAGGCTTCCACCGATGTTGTAAATAGGAATGGTTGCGATAATTACATTTTCATGAGCAGGAATTTTGCCGCTTGCCAAGTCCCGAAATAACATCATAGTTGCGTCAATACCATCACTTTCCCCAGGATGGATGCCATTGTTAATCAGCAATACACTTTTTCGAATCAGTCTGGGCTTGATTTTCTTTAAACCATCTTTGTTAAATATTACAAGATGTAATCGTTTGCTGGAATCCGTTTCTCCGAAAGTTTGAATTTGAATAGTATCAAATTCATGACTCAGTTTCTGATAATAATCAATCACTTGTTGGTAGGTTGCAGTTTCTGTTCCGTTGGAGTTTTCAAAAACTGTCTGGAAACTCTGGGCATTGGCAAAAGCTATGGAAAAAGCCAAGAATAAACTCATAAATTTCATAGGAGAGATGTGTTAAATCGTTTAAATAAACTGTGACATTAACATATTTTCAATACTATTCTTCATAAATGTAATTAGAAAAATGGATAAATGCTTATATTCGATTTATCTAATATTTCAAATGTATTAGAATTTAAAGATTAACATTATGAATCGAGGATTTAATGAAAGGCACTACCTATAGAATTGGATTAATTCTACTGCTGTGTCTTTTTGTCTTTTCAAACACATCGCTTGCAAAAATAGTTGGAATTCCTCCCTATCAAACTTTAAAAATTCCGTTTTCCAAAGAAGCTCAATATTTTGATATGACAGTCGATGAACAAGGTGTTTTATATGTTTCTTATGGGCAAGGAGTGAGAATATATAATGGTGCACAGTGGATAGATGTTGAAATAAAAGGTGGAGAATTTATTAGAAGCGTCACTCAGGTTGATAGTGTTGTTTATTTTGGAGGAAAGGGTTTTTTTGGCTATATAACAAAGGACGAATATGGTGACTATGGGTATCAGTTAATTAAAGAAGACTTTTCGAGTACTGATGATATTTGGTCGATTACTGATTGTCATGGTCGAATATTTTTGGGATCACTGCATCATATTTTTAGGTATGAGCCTAAATCAAAGAGTATTAGGGAGTGGTCTTTTGATTCCAGAATATCCGGTTATGGGTGTGTGAATGATGAGATGTTATTTCATCATCGAGATACAAATCGGATACTGAAATATGATAATGAAAACTGGATAGATACAAACCTTAATTTAATATCGGAAAAAGTTGTCTATGAGATATTGCAGACAGGCTCAAATAGTGCATTTTTACTAGCAGATTCTGATAATTGGCAAGTCATTCGGGATTGGAAAATAGTTGACTTTGAAGTTGGGAATCAGGTTCCTAATCTGGATAATTATGTTTCAATTGCCTCAATTGGGGAAGATCAGTTTGTTCTTGGGTCAAATAATGGACTTTTGACTTTTGTTAATCTGACGTTAGGAGAAACTGAGACCTTTCAGCTGACCAATGAATGGATTTCAAAAATCATTAACACAGATAGTGGTTTGTTAGTATTGGCAGAGTATGAAGTATTTTTACTTGAGTGGCCAACCAACTTAAGAGTTCAGGGTAAAGAATCAGGCATTGCAAGCAATTTGAAGAATATATATGATTGGAATCATCGGCAATACATTTTATCGAGTTCTGGAGTCTTCTTAAAAGATGAGGAGCAAACCCTCTATCAGCATAAAGTTTATAAACGACTAGACTGGACGAATAAAGAAGCTTGGGATCTATTCGTCCTCAGTGATGAAAAAGCAATTCTTGCCGAATCTCATAAACTTTTCATGGTTGAGTATCCGGATAAAATTACCGAAATATCAGATACCATTTATCCCAGAAATTTTCTACCCTCTGAATTTCATGAGAATTTAGTGTTTGTAACAACTGAATTTGATATCAGAGCATTAAGTCTCAAAGACATTGATTTTTTAAGTCAATATAAAATATTTGACTCTCGAGTCACTTCTCTTATAGAGCTTAATTCAAACACCTTGTTAGGAAGCAATGATGTTAACGAAGTTTTTGTATTAAATTTAATAGAAAAAGACGGAACATTTGAATTGCACCATTCTCAACAAACATTAATCAATATTGGATTAAAGACAAACTCTCAGAGCCAGTATAAATTTTTCAAAGTGGGAAATGAGATATTTGCTAACAATGATGATGAGTTTTTGCAATTTTCAAATGGAAGGTTCGTTAAGGAAACAAGTTTTCAATTTGATGATGCAATCAAAAAGGATGATATTGAATCAATCAAGGAAACAAAACAAGGAATAAAGTTTGGATATACGACCTCGGACTTTTTTATCCAAGAAGCCTCTGGTGAATGGAAAGTTGTGGAGCTAAGAAACTATCTGCGAGATAGTATTAATTTTGTTAAGGAAATTAATAATGAAATTAAAATTTTATCCAGCGGAGTCGTGATTACTTATGTCGATGTTCCTATAGGGTTGGAGAATAAGGCGAATAAGGTCATCAATTTAAATGCAGTCAGATACAAAAACAATTATCAATCAACTGCACTGTCATTAAGGAGCGCTGAGATATTTGGATTTGAGCAAGGCAGTGGCAACATTTCTTTTGATTATAGTGTTTCAGATGTAGCAGATAAAAAGTTTGAATACAGCTATCTGTTATCGGGTCTGGATGAAAAATGGTCGGATTACGACAAAAACACACATTTAACATTCAGCAGACTACCCGCAAATGATTATGTTTTAAAAATCAGAGCCAGAAAGAATGAGGAAATAATCGAATCCGAAATTTATCAATTTAAAGTTTTTCCTCACTGGTACTTAACAACTTCTGCAAAAATTATATGGGTGGCTCTTTCTTTTTTTACATTACTTGCATTGATAAAACTGCTTGTGAGGATGAAAGAGAAGAAATATCAATCTCAGCGAGATTACATGCAAGATGTCATAAAAGTGAGAACCGAGGAATTAAGACTGGCTAATGAAAAATTGACAAAAGTAGCTAATGAAGATGCGCTGACAGGATTATATAATCGTTATTTTCTGGATAAGTATATTACAGAAATTACCTCGAAAGAAATTCATCGTCTGTCTGTTTTGCTATTAGATATGGATTATTTCAAAAAATATAATGATAAACACGGGCATGTTGCCGGTGATAAGCTACTCATGAGATTTGCGTCTGTTATTGCTGCCTATGTTAAGTCGGAAAGTGGAGTAGCTGCGAGATATGGTGGTGAGGAATTTGTTATTATTTATGTGGATAAAGATTTGGAGTTTGCAACAAAGCAGGCTTTACATATATCAAAAGCAATCGAAGATAAGGATAATAATGTGAGTGTTTCGATAGGAATTGCAGTGACAGATAAAAAAGAATGTTTAAAACATTCCGATGATATTTATAATCTCATAGATAACGCTGATAAAGCCCTCTATCAGGCAAAAGCAGAAGGGCGAAACCGAATAAATATTTATAAATAAATGAAATAGAGAAGTGCGAATGAAAACAAAAACAGCTTTTATAGCGATACTTATTATGATGTTAAATGCCTGTCAAAAAAACATGAAACAGGAAAATGTCGACCTATCAAGCTTTTATTCAGAAAGCACCAAAGCCTTATTTAGTGGCAGACCATCAAATTCGACTCAATATGGTTTGTCAGAAGAAATGTCAGGAGGTGAGTATCAAAACAGATTGGATGATTATTCTCCGGCAGCTGAGAAAAAGCTGAGAGCCTCCTTGAGAGCTATCAATCAGCAACTTTCTGCAGAAAGTTATACTGATGAAAACAAGTCCGTGATGCAAGACATCATTCGTTATTTCTCCGGACATGAGGATTTCGATATTGGTTACATTGATGTCTGGATGGGGCTTTCGCCGTTTATTGTTAACCAAATCAATGGTCCGTTGATTGATATTCCAAATATCATGGTAGCCAACCATCAGGTTAACAATTCCAAACAAGTTCAGGATTATCTGCAACGATTGGATCACTTTGATATTTTTGTTCAGCAGGTTCTGGAAAAACTGGAATACGACACCGATAAAAACTGGATTCCACCCAAAGCGATTGTTAATAAAACAATCTCAGCGATGCAAAGTTTTATTGAGACAGATGCTTCCAATCATCCTTTAGTCACATCACTTGCTCAAAAACTACAAGGTGTGAGTGATATGAGCGATGAGGAAAAAGCTCAAGCGGTAAAAAAAGCAGAAATGCTGGTTGCAACCAAAGTTTATCCGGCTTTCAATTCAGTCGTTACAAAACTGAATGACTTGAAATTAATGGCAAAAGAAGAGTCAGGAATTTGGGCTCAACCCAATGGTGGCAAGTATTATCTTGATGCCATAAAAATGCTGGGAGACAGTGATTTAACACCACAACAAATTCACGATTTGGGATTGTCGGAGGTAGATAGAATCACCTCGGAGATGGATAAAATTCTTAATGCACAAGGAATGACAGAGGGAACAGTTGGTGAAAGAATGATGGCATTATTAGACGATAGCCGCTTTATTTATGAAGACTCAGAGGCAGGAAGAGCAGAACTGTTAAACGATTTGAATAAATACATTCTGGAGATTTCCACAATGATGGACGAACAGTTTGCAACACGTCCTAAATACGATGTTGAGGTTCGTAAATTTCCTAAAGCCAGAGAAGAATCGGCTCCCGGTGGGCAATACACGAATCCACCATTAGATGGAAGCCAGCCGGGAATTTACTGGATTAATCTGCGTGATATAAAGGCCAACCCACGATTTGAGATGAAAACTTTAACATACCATGAAGCCATTCCGGGACATCACTGGCAGGTTGCATTGAACCTGGAACAAGGAGACTTGCCAATGCTGAGAAGAATTGCTCCTTACAACGCTTATGTCGAAGGCTGGGCTTTGTATTCGGAATTGGTCGGCAAAGAAATGGGGCTGTATAAAAACGATCCATTCAGTGATTTAGGCCGCTTAAAAGCTGAACTTTTCCGAGCCGTTCGTCTGGTTGTCGATACCGGTTTACATTACAAGAAATGGAGCAGAGAACAAGCCATTAAGTATATGATGGAAATTGGCGGAGTGGTTGAGTCTGATGCAATTGCAGAAGTTGAACGCTATATGGTTTGGCCGGGACAAGCCCTTGGTTATAAACTGGGAATGATTCAAATTGTCAAACTCCGAAATGATGCCATGCAGAAACTAGGCGACAAATTCGACATTAAGGAATTTCATGATGTTGTCCTGCTTGGTGGAGCTGTACCCATGAGTGTTTTGGAGAATAAAATTTCAGATTGGGTCGCAAGCAAGGAGTGATTTTTTAAATCATTCAACAAATGGGTATGTTACTTTTCTTTACTCGTGTAAAGCAAAGTAACCAAAAGAAAGCACGCCCCGACATTTCGGCCTTCGGTTTC
>Ga0209408_1001553_pt1 | contig 14233 bp, 7 predicted proteins | sample AD_UKC107_MetaG_FD_184422 | JGI IMG/M metagenome (GOLD analysis project Ga0209408, IMG submission 184422) | Active sludge microbial communities of municipal wastewater-treating anaerobic digesters from Hong Kong - AD_UKC107_MetaG (SPAdes)... | ecosystem: Engineered > Bioreactor > Anaerobic >... | reverse complement strand
TTACGAAATTCTTATTTCACGTTTGATCGACCGTGCGCTCCGTCCTCTTTTCCCGGAAGATTTTCACGCAGAAGTATTTGTGAACGTATTCCTGGTTTCTGCAGAAAAAGAAATCATGCCGGATGCCTTGGCAGGACTGGCTGCTTCTGCCGCTTTGGCAGTAAGCGACATTCCCTTTAACGGTCCCATTTCGGAAGTCCGTGTAGGTCGTGTAAACGGGGAATTTGTCATCAATCCTTCCTTTAACCAGCTTGCGGAAGCAGATCTGGATATCATGGTTGGAGCCACTTATGATAACATCATGATGGTTGAAGGCGAAATGAAAGAGGTCAGCGAAACCGTTATGCTGGAAGCCATTAAGTTTGCCCATCAGGAGATCAAGAAACACTGCAAAGTGCAGATGGAACTCATGGAGGAAACAGGCAAAACCGTAAAACGCGAGTATTGCCACGAAGACAACGACGAAGAACTGCGCAAGGCCGTAGAAACCTTCTGTTATGAACGTTGCTATGCCATTGCCAAGTCAGGTGATGACAAACATGCGCGCTCAGATGCTTTTGAAGCGTTGAAAGAAGAATTCATGGAAACTATTCCCGAAGAAGAACGAGAAGAAAAAGCCATGATGGTAGCGCGGTATTACCACGATGTGGAAAAACGGGCCATGCGCCGCATGATCCTGGACGAAGGAGTCCGGCTGGACGGTCGTTCCACCACAGACATACGTCCCATCTGGAGCGAGGTGGACTACCTGCCTATGGCTCACGGGTCAGCTGTCTTTACACGCGGTGAAACTCAGTCACTCACAACAGTTACCCTGGGAACCAAACTGGACATGAAAGAAATGGACGAAGTTCTGATCCAGAGTACCGAGCAATTTGTACTCCATTACAATTTTCCGCCCTTCTCTACAGGAGATGCCCGTCCCAGCCGTGGCGTAGGTCGCCGGGAAATCGGTCACGGAAACCTGGCACACCGTGCCTTGAAAGCAATGGTTCCCACTGGCGAAGCCAATCCTTACGCCATCCGCGTAGTCTCTGATATTCTGGAGTCCAACGGATCTTCTTCCATGGCAACCGTTTGTGCCGGAACGTTGGCACTAATGGATGCCGGGGTAAAAATCAAAAAACCGGTTTCCGGAATAGCCATGGGACTTATTACTGATGCGGGCAATAAGAAATTTGCCATTTTATCTGATATTTTGGGTGACGAAGATCACCTGGGAGACATGGACTTCAAGGTTACAGGTACACGTGATGGTATTACTGCCACACAGATGGATATCAAAGTTGACGGGCTGCCTTACGAAGTGCTGGAACAGGCTTTGGAACAGGCACGTCAGGGAAGGCTTCACATTATGAACGAAATGATGAAAACCATATCCGAACCCCGTGCAGAATACAAACCTCACGTTCCCCGCATTGTTCAGATCACCATCCCCAATACTTTCATTGGAGCCGTTATTGGAACAGGTGGCAAGGTTATCCAGGAGATTCAGAAAACTACCGGAACTACCATTACCATTACTGAACAGGGTGACTTCGGAATAATTGATATTTTTGGAGAGAACAAGGAAGGCATGGATGCTGCCCTGGAAACGATCAAAGCCATTACCACGGTTCCCGAAGTCGGCGAAGTTTATACCGGCAAGGTAGTCTCTATTCTGGAATTCGGAGCTTTCGTGGAAATTCTTCCAGGCAAGGAAGGATTGCTGCACATTTCCGAACTGGATTGGAAGAAAGTGGATAAGGTGGAAGATGTAGTTAAAGTGGGTGAAGAAGTAACTGTCAAACTGCTTGAAGTTGATGAAAGAAACGGCAAACTGCGTCTTTCCCGTAAAGCATTGATAGAAAAACCCGAAGGTTACGTTGAACCCGAACGCAAGCCCCGTCCTTCCAACGGAGACCGGAACAACCGCGGATTTTCACGTGGTAACGACCGGAACAACTCCCGCGGCAGAGGCGGTGATCGCCGCAGGTAGTTTCCTTCTGCCAATATAACTTTTCAAACCGGCCTTGCTGCAAATCCAAACGCACAAGGCCGGTTTTTTAGCTGCCACAGCTTCCCGTTTGCTGCCAACACAAAGAACCGGGAGCTTTTTTCGTTTGCCGAGGCTCCCGGTTCTTTGTGGTGCCAGCAAAAGGTATCCACCCCAATCCATCTTCGAATTTCCTACTTCCATCCACAGATAAAGCCGTTTTTGTGGAGGAACCCGTGAATTTTCGCAACTTATCCACATAAAGGGCTGTTTTTGTGGAGGAACTTGGGATTTGCCGCTATTGATCCACATAAAGGGCTGTTTTTGTGGAGGAACTTGGGATTTGCCGCTATTGATCCACATAAAGGGCTGTTTTTGTGGAGGAACTTGGGAGTCTGGAACGGCTGGTGACACCGGGAATTTTACAGAAGGCCGGGAACAGCTGGTGAAGCCGTATACAGCAGCCGGACGGCTTGTAGTTTTACATCTGAAATTCCAAAATGCCGCCGGCCATAATGTCTTTATAATCTATATAGAACTTATCATAAGGTTTTCCGTTAAGACGGATGCTCTTTATGTGACAGTTTTCAGGCCCGTTGTTACGAGCGACTATGGTAAAGGTTTTCCCTTCCCCAACCCGGATAACTGCCTTATCCATCAGCGGTGAGCCAAACACATAACGGCCCCCGGCAGGTTCTACCTGGTAGAGCCCCATGGCAGACAGCACGTACCACGCCGACATCTGACCCACGTCTTCATTCCCGCTCAAACCGTCAGGCGCATCGTGGTACAGTGTGGTCAGTATCTCCCTGACCCGGGCGGCAGTTTTTTCCGGGTGTCCGGCATACGCATACATATAAGCAATATGATGGCTTGGCTCATTGCCATGCGCGTACTGACCTATGAGTCCGGAAATATCAGGAGAGGCATCCTCGCCAAGATCTCCTTCCGCCACAAACAGGGAATCGAGTTTTGTCAAAAAAGATTCCCGTGTGCCGAACAATTCCATCAAGCCGGGGATATCGTGAGGAACCAGCCAGGTATATTGCCAGGCATTCCCCTCGGTATAATCATCTTCCCTGTGAGAAGAGTGAAATGGAGAGAACGGTTCTCTGAACTCCCCGGTGGAAGAACGCGCCCTCATAAAACCGGTGGCCGGATCAAATAAATGGACGAATGCTTTGCTGCGTTGAGTAAACAATTTTTCTCCCTCAGAATCGTTCAGTTTGGCGGCAACTTGTGCCACGCTCCAGTCTGCCAGGGCGTATTCCAATGTTTTGGCAACGGTTTCGTGTGCCGGATCTTTGTCATAAGGAATATACCCGTATTCTTTGTACCATTCCAGACCCCTTTCGTCCAGCAAGGCAGATTCTTTCATTGCCTGGTATGCACGTTCAGGATCACTTACGAATCCTTTGAGTACCAGGTCTGCCAGAACGGGAATACCCGGATTTCCTACCATGCAATCTGTTTCATTTCCCACAAGGTGCCAAACCGGAAGCTTTCCTTGTTGATCAAAAATCCCCATCATGGTCTTTGCGTAATCTAGCATCTTTTCCGGATGTATGATGGTGGCCAAAGGATGGGCTGCACGATAAGTATCCCATAATGAAAAAGTTGTGTATTTGGTGTAACCGTCAATTAGATCATGATCACAGAAAAGGGAAGGTGCAATCATGGTGTGATAGAGTGCTGTATAAAAAATCCTTTTATGGGATTCATTTTCAGTTTCGTAACGAATTTTTGATAATTCCCGGTTCCAGGCTTCATCGGCCTGTAAACGCACGTTGTCAAAATCCCAGCCCGGCAATTCCTCCTGCAGATTTTCCGCGGCTTTTTCCATACTTACAGGTGAAAGGGCAATTTTTACCATTACTTTACCGTCAGGCGGAAGATCCGGCACTACCCGTGCATATGTTCTGCGCGCCGTTATACTGTTACCGCCTTGTGGCAAATCCGGAACCGCCCTGGCATATGCGCTCCTGGTCGTAATACTGTCTCCTTTTACCGGAACGGTTCCCTCATACATTTGCACCGCCTTCACCGGAACAGAAAACACAGCGGTAAAATATACCTCCTGGTGCCGGGCCCAGCCGGTAGACACCCGGTACCCTTTTACGGTCCGGTCCCCGTCCCATTCCAAATATCCTTCAACGGGACTGTCCCAGCCTATTCCGTGCTCCAGATCAATTACCACTGCCGGTTGAACCGTATCCCGGGGAAAAGTATACCGGTGAAGAGCCACCCGGGGCGTAGCTGTCAACTCCACTTGAATCCCGGATCCTTCCAGTTCGACGGAATAATAACCGGGTCCGGCTTCTTCTTTGTCGTGTGTAAATAACGCACACAATCCTTCGCGATTGGTCTGCACCTCTCCCAGGACCGGCATTAATGAAATGTCTCCCAGGTCTCCAATCCCGGTACCGCTTAAATGCATCTGGGCAAAACCTATTATGGTGGAATCCGAATAATGGTAGCCTGAACACCAGTCCCATCCCTGGTTGAACTGAACGGGCCCCGCCTGTACCATGCCAAAGGGAACGTTGGCACCAACAAAAACATGACCATGCCCTCCGCTGCCAATAAAAGGATCCACATATTGAGTCAATGAAACAATTTTATGATCGGTGTATTTGTTTTGATTGCAAGATAATATCATCCCCAGGGCAGAAACAATAAATAAAAGTAAATAACAAGAGTGGCTTTTCATAAGGTAAATTTTTTACAATATAGAGATTTTCATGAAGTTTGCCTTTTTTCATTTTTCAAGTAACTTTACGAAAATATTGCTTTAATCATGAATAAATATTGTCTTCCAGCTTGTTTGGGTTTATTGGTATTTTTTGCAACCGGATGTCAATCTCCCGTATCTTATACAAAAGGCGTGGGAATCTATCCTGGGGTTCCTTCACAGGATTTTTCACCGGAATTGGTAACAGACAACGACCTGTACGGCAATGTGGCCCGGAACCGCATGACCTGTCAGTCTTCTGCTTTCGATTACAACCTTACCGGGCAACTGGCCACAGACGGAATCATAGACACTTACAATCCTTCTTATATTAATGTTTCCACTCAAAACGGCGATCTGAAAAAGCGGGAAAAAGGATGGTTATTCGATTTTAAAGTGAATTCGGTATATCAGACAACCGGCCAGGATATTTTTATCATGCTGGAACTGGAAGGCCGGATTCCTGAATTCACGCGTATGGACCTGAAGGGATTACTGGTCTACGAGCCCGAAAAAAGATCCCGCTACCGGATCCTTTGTTACGGTTCTGCCGACGGGGAAAACTGGGATTTGATAAAAAGCGGGCAAGGCTATGGATTCCCGGGCAAGGAACGTCCCAATCCTTATGCACAAATGGCAAACATGCCCAAACCTCCCGTACCCGAAGAACCTCAGCCTTCTTTTCAGTTTTCATTCTCACCCCCCAGGCCGGAACGCATTATTGAGCAGTCTTACGAGTTCTCTCAACCGGTCCAGTATAAATTTTACAAAATTGAATTCCACGTTCCTGGAGCCCTGGAATGGACTTTTGCAGACTGGGATTTTTACCATAACGACAAAATTGTTACAATATCACCTTCCGTAGATTTCCACAGTTCCTGGATGAGTGCCGGAAGCGGCAGTGAATGGCTGATGGTGGACCTGGGGACCACATCCACAATTGACAGTATTGCCCTGCACTGGATAAACAAAGCCGTTAAAGGTACACTGGAAGGATCTGAAGACAAGAGTACCTGGATACCGATAGCAAACCTTCCCGGCGGGGAAGATCCCCTTGACAAGATTAAACCCGACAAACCGGCCAAGGTACGATACCTTAAACTTTCCATGGAAGAATCCATTAACGGGGAACGTTATGTATTATCAGAACTGGAGGCTTTTGGAACCGGATCCGTCAAGCCTGTTCCAAAACCCAGGGACATTCCTTCCTCAAATAAACTCTCGCTCAATGGGGGTGAATGGAAATTGCAGCGCAGTTCACTGGTCCCTGAAACCGGCCAGATTATCTCCAGGAAAGATTACAAGGGCTGTGAAAACTGGATCACGGCCACCGTTCCCGGGACAGTTCTTACCAGCTATATGAACGCAGGAGCAATCCCGGATCCCAATTACGGAGACAACCAGCTACAAATATCAGAATCATTTTTTCAATCGGATTTTTGGTACAGAACCACCTTTTTCGTACCCGTAGATTTCAACAAAGAAAAACTTTTCCTGAATTTTGACGGCATTAACTGGAAAGCTCCCATATACCTGAACGGAGTAAGGATAGGCAGAATTCGCGGTGCATTTACACGCGGAAAATTTGATGTTACCAAATACATCATTCCCGGGGCTGACAACGTGCTTGCCGTCAGGATCAGAAAAAACAGGCATTTTGGTGAAGTCAAGGAACAAAATGCACAGAGCCCGGATCAGAATGGGGGTATTCTGGGAGCCGACAATCCCACTTTTCATGCTTCTATAGGATGGGACTGGATCCCCACCATAAGGGGAAGAAACATCGGGATATGGAATGATGTATTCCTTACAACTTCAGGCTCCGTCAGCCTGGAGGATCCCTTTGTCCAGACTTTTTTACCATTACCAGATACAACCCGCGCAGAAGTAAGCATTGAAGCCACCTTGAAAAATCACCGTGACGAATATGTCCTTGGCACTTTACAGGGCTCATACGGAAAAGTTCCCTTTACCCTGGAAGTAGGGCTGGAACCGGGAGAAACACGCACCGTTACCACACAGATCACATTGGAAAATCCAAAATTATGGTGGCCTAAAGGATACGGAGCCCCTCACCTGTATCCCGTAACCATGGAATTCCATTTGGATGGCATCAAGTCAGACAGTTTAGCCTTTTTCTCCGGCGTCAGGCAAATGGATTTTGACGAAAACAACGGGATCCTTTCCCTGTATATCAACGGCCGTCGTTTTATTGGCCGGGGCGGGAACTGGGGATTTGCCGAGTCTAACCTGAATTACCGTGCCCGTGAATACGACATTGCCGTAGCTTACCATGCAGATATGAACTTCACCATGATCCGCAACTGGGTAGGCCAGATTGGAGACGATGAGTTTTACGAGGCCTGCGACCGTCACGGCATTATGGTCTGGCAGGATTTCTGGCTGGCCAATCCCTGGGACGGACCGGATCCTTACGATGAAAGGATGTTCATGAGTAATGCGGAAGATATGGTACGCCGCATACGAAATCATCCATCCATAGCCATTTACGTGGGAAGGAACGAAGGCTTCCCTCCCAAAACGCTGGATGATGCGTTACGGGAAATGATCCCCCGACTTCATCCGGGAATTCATTACATATCGCACTCATCGGCCGGAGTGGTCAGCGGAGGCGGACCGTACCGCGCACTTCCCGTAAGGGATTATTACCTGCTCTACGGCAAAGACCGTATGCATAGTGAGCGCGGTATGCCCAATGTCATGAATTACGAAAGCCTTGTACAAACCATGCCGGAAGAAACCCTCTGGCCCCATAACGACATGTGGGGATTGCACGACTTCTGCCTGGAAGGAGCCCAGGGAGCTGCTTCATTTATGGAAATAGTGGAAAAAGCATTCGGTCCGGCTCAAAACGCCAGAGAATTTACCCAATACGCACAGTGGATCAATTACAACGGGTACCGCGGCATGTTTGAAGGCAGGAGTGAATTCAGAAGGGGCTTGCTTTTGTGGATGAGCCATCCCGCGTGGCCTTCACATGTATGGCAGACTTATGATTATTATTTTGATCCCACGGCAGCCTATTTCGGATGCAAGAAAGCTTCCGAGCCGCTTCACATTCAATGGAATCCTGTTTATGATGATATTGAAGTGGTCAATCTTCATGCCGGCTCACGCAATAACCTGTTGGCAAAAGCCGTATTGATCAATTCAGACGGAACCGTGCAATGGGAAAAAGACACCCTGGTGAACAGCCGGGAAGATGCCACTGTAAAATGTTTCCGCCTGGAATTCCCGGAAACTTTGAGCCCGGCTCATTTCATCAAGCTGACATTAACAGAGAATGAAGCAATCGTCTCTGAAAACTTTTACTGGAGAGGCCTGGAAGAAGGAAACCTGCAATCGCTCAAAGACCTTCCCAAAGTCACTTTAAGGGAACGTACCCGAAGGCATAAAACCAAAGAAGGCTGGAAACTGACTACTGTTCTGGAAAATGAATCGGACACCCCTTGCCTGATGGTACGTCTTGAAGTAGTCGGAAATAAAACAAAAGAAAGAATTTTACCTGTGTTTTATAGTGACAACTATGTGTTCCTTATGCCGGGTGAAACCAAAGAGATCGTCATGAAATTGAAAGAACAGGACACACGGGGAGAAAAACCGATCGTGAACATATCCGGATTTAATTATGAACCGTAACCTGCTGCTGATCCTTACCATTATTGCCTTTACCGGTTGCCGGTCGGACAAAGACCTGCAGCTGTGGTACGACAGTCCTGCCTCTATTTGGGAAGCCACGCTGCCACTGGGAAACGGCAGGTTGGGCATGATGCCCGACGGCAATCAGTCAAAAGAAAACATAGTCCTGAACGAAATTACCTTATGGTCTGGATCGGTACAGGATGCTACCAATCCTACGGCAAGGGAATACCTGCCCCAAATAAGACAACTTTTGCTGGAAGGACGTAACGACCTGGCACAGGAATTGATGTACGAACATTTTGTATGCGGGGGCGTGGGTTCCGGATACGGAAGCGGCAAGGATGTTCCTTTCGGGTGTTACCAGGTGCTGGGAAACCTGCACCTGGATTTCGCAGAAACTGAATATAAAGAAGGATCATACCAAAGAAGCCTCAATCTGAGGAAGGCATTGGCCCGTACTGAATTCAAGGGCCAGAAAAGAGAATACTTCACATCCTTTGCCGATGATGTGGGAGTCATCCGCATCAAATCAAAGAAAAAGACACGCGTGGTCATTCACATGGACCGTCCCGAAAGATTTTCCACAACGGTTGAAAACGACCGGTTGGTCATGCGGGGGACCATGAACAGCGGTGTAGAAAGACTTCAGGGAATGCTCTACGTAGCCAAAATAGCCGTCCGTTCAAAAAAAGGAACGGTGGTATTTGCCGGCGACAGCATTGTTCTGGACAACATGAAAAAAGCCACGCTGATCTTTTCGGCGGCTACGGATTATTTCTCCGATGATCCGGAAAAGCACTGCGACTCCCTCCTGCGACAGGCACTCGACAAACGCTACAGGCGGTTGCGCAAGGATCATGTCCGCGCATACAAACGGTTGTTTGACCGGGTCTCCCTCCAACTCGGCCCGGTAAATGATTTGCCGGACATTCCCACGGATGAAAGGCTTGCCGCATCCGGCACAAAAGACGATCCCGGGCTGGATGCCCTGTATTACCAATACGGGCGCTATTTGCTGATCTCCTCTACGCGTCCCGGACAATTGCCTCCAAACCTGCAGGGACTCTGGGCCAATACCGTCCAGACTCCGTGGAACGGCGATTACCACCTGAACATCAACCTGCAGATGAACCATTGGCTTGCCGAGCCGGGGAACCTTGCCGAGCTGCATACCCCGCTGATCGATTTTACCCGGGCCATCGTTCCTTCCGGCCAAACAACGGCCCGTTCCTTTTACGGAGCCGAGGGGTGGACCGCGCACGTTATCTGCAATCCCTGGCACTTTACCGCGCCCGGGGAACATCCTTCCTGGGGGGCGACCAATACGGGAGGCGCCTGGCTTTGCCAGCACTTGTGGACGCATTATTTGTACAATCCCAATGAAAAATACCTCCGGGAAATATACCCGGTTATGAAAGGCGCCAGTGATTTCTTCCTGTCCTCCATGATCCGGGAACCTTCCCACGGATGGTTGGTGACAGCGCCTACTACTTCCCCCGAAAACGCCTTTTACATGCCTGACGGAAAAACCGTTGTGAGTGTATGTATGGGATCTACCATGGATAACCAGCTGGTCAGGGAGTTGTTTACCAACACTTCCCGGGCAGCGGAAATACTGGGGATTGACAACGGCTTCCGAGAACAATTGCAAAAGGCACTACACGATTTGCCTCCGCATCAGATAAGTCCTGAAGGCTACCTGCAGGAATGGCTGGAAGATTACCGGGAAACCGATCCGCAGCACCGTCACGTTTCCCACTTGTACGGCTTGCATCCGGGAGTGCAAATCTCTCCCGCAACCACTCCGGAATTGGCCGGGGCTTGCGAACAAACGCTTGAAAGGCGAGGTGACGGAGGAACCGGATGGTCACGTGCCTGGAAGATCAATTTCTGGGCCCGTCTTCATAACGGAGAACGGGCGTATCAATTGCTGAAGAACCTGCTTTCACAGGAAAGCACCTATCCCAACCTGTTTTGTGCACACCCTCCTTTCCAGATAGACGGCAATTTTGGCGGGGCATCCGGAATTGGTGAAATGCTGCTGCAAAGCCACCAGGGAACCATCCGTCTTTTACCTGCCATTCCAGAAGTTTGGTCAGGAGGATTGTTCCGGGGTATGAAGGTGCAGGGAAACGCCACGGTTTCCTGCCGCTGGAAAAACGGGAAAGTACAAAAAGTGATCCTGGAATCTGCCGAAGGCGGCACGTATGAATTGGAAGCCAATGGGGAACGTGTCAGCGTCACCCTGTCACCAGGTGAAAAAATTCGGTTGCGCTTTCCTCTGAAAAAAAAGAGATCCGAACGGGAATGACCCATCCCGGGATACCTGAAGAAGCCAGCCTTACCGCATCTTTTGCCGTGGTAACCAATTTCATTTGCGGATCTGCCGCTAACAATCCGCGAATCTTTTCCAGATCTTTTTCTGTAAAACAATGGTGATCCGGAAACTTCAGATGATGTGCTACTTTATAGGATGTTTCCAGATAGACCACAAGGGGTTTCGGGTTGGCTATACCGGTAACCAGCAACAGGGTATCTCCTTCCCGGAGTTCGTTTTCTGCCCGGTTTAACGGTATCGGTTGCCCGTATGTCATATAGGTGTAATACGCAGGTGCCTTCCACAAATTCTCTGTTGGCTGATTTTTTGGATCCTGTAAAGGAGAACAACGGGTATAAACAACACAATCGGCCCTTTTACCTGCACGCGGCAAATCCCTCAGCCGTCCAAACGGTAAAAGAGTGTCTTTTGATACAGGACGGGTAAAATCCGCCATTAGAACATTTTTGGAAGCACGTACCCTGCGGTGCTGAAAGGCATCGTCCAAAATGACCGGGGGATTGCCCGGAAAATCTTTGCAGATATGTAGAAGTCCCTCAACCCGGTCTTCGCATACAACAACGGGAACATCCGGATAATGCCGTTTGATCTGGAGCGGTTCGTCACCGGCCAGATCCCAGGTATCTGTGACATTTACATAACGAAATCCTTTGGTTTTACGACCGTACCCCCTGGACAACACCACCGGGGTCACGTTCTTTTCCAGAAAACGGCCCGCCAGGTATTCCGTCATGGGTGTTTTCCCGGTTCCTCCCACCGTAATGTTTCCCACACAAATTGTATGAAACGGGAACGTATGAGACCGGAATATCCCCCTGTCATAAAGGATATGCCTAAGGCCCAATATCCAGGCATACGGCGAAAGCCACATAAGGTAAGTACGGTTCATCCCCATTTTTCTGCTATAAAGTCCAATATATTAAACAATTCCTGCGGATCGTTTTCGGTAACCAATTTGAGCCGGGTTGACTTAAAATCGGGCAAGCCTTTGAAGTAACAATTCAAATGACGGCGCATTTCCAGGACACCTACCCTGTCTCCTTTCACTTCCAGTGATTTTGCCAGGTGTCTTTTTGCCAAAACTACACGTGCCTTTACGCTCATAGGCGCCAACAAATGTCCTGTAGCAAGGTGATGCCTTATTTCCCGGAACAGCCAGGGATGACCAAAACAGGCTCGTCCTATCATAATACCGTCTACCCCGTACTGGTCAAAAGCACGCCGTGCCTGCTGCGGGGTACAGATATCCCCGTTCCCGATTATCGGGATTCGGATGCGCGGATTGGCCTTCACCGCACCAATAGGCTCCCAGTCTGCCTCTCCTTTATACATTTGCGCACGGGTTCGGCCGTGAATGGCAAGCGCCGCAATACCCACATCTTGCAACGCCTCGGCAAGTTCCCCTATAATAATGGAATCCCCGTCCCACCCCAGGCGGGTTTTTACAGTTACAGGTACCCGGACGGCCTGCACCAGGCGGCGGGTAATGTCTACCATGCCTTCCGGATCACGCAGCCATCCGCTTCCTGCTCCCCTGTTTGCGATTTTGTTCTTGGGACAGCCGAAATTGATGTCAATTACATCGGGGCGGGCTTCTTCGGCCATTTGGGCGGCTTGAATCAGGGCTTCCGGAATATGTCCGTATATCTGAATGCCTATTGGTCTTTCATCATCGGATAAAACTAATTTTTCCCGGCTTTTCCATGCGTCCCTGATCAACCCGTCTGCCGATACAAATTCCGTATACATCATATCGGCGCCGTATTCCTTGCATATGTAACGGAAAGATGCATCGGTCACATCCTCCATAGGAGCCAGGAAAAGGGGTTCTTTACCCAGATCAATACCTGCTATCTTCATACGGCAAAGATAATTTTTTCTACTTTTGCAGTCGTATGAAAAAGATTAAAACTATAGGAGTTCTTACTTCCGGGGGAGATGCCCCGGGAATGAATGCCGCAATCAGGGCGGTTGTCAGAACATCTACGTATTATGAATGTAATGTTATAGGTATACAACGTGGTTTCACCGGTTTGTTGCAAAACCTGTTTGTGCCGCTTCAGAATCATTCCGTGGCACAGAAAATTTCCTTAGGCGGAACGTTTCTAAAATCTTCGCGCTGTCCCGAATTCAAGACAAAGGAAGCTCGTTCCCGGGCCTTTCAAAACATGCAACAACAAGGGATAGACGCCCTGGTAGTGATAGGAGGAGACGGTTCTTTCCGCGGAGCAGACCTGCTTGTAAAAGAATACGGAGTACCCGTAATGGGGATTCCGGGGACCATAGACAACGACATTTACGGAACAGATTATACCATTGGCTTTGACACGGCCGTGAATACAGCGGTACAGGCCGTTGACAAACTGAGGGATACGGCAGATTCCCACAATATGGTTTTCTTTGTGGAAGTAATGGGGCGTGATGCCGGCTTTATTGCCCTCAACACCTCCATATCTACCGGGGCTGAAGCCACTATGATCCCCGAGGTCCAGACAGATATCGGCAAACTTTGCGAATACCTGGAACTGGAACGTCGTAAAAACAAAACTTCCGGAATTATCATCGTTGCCGAGGGGGAAGAACAGGGAAGTGCTTCTGTAGTGGCTGCCAAAGTCAAAGAAAGGCTCCCCAATTACGAAACACGGGTAACCACGCTGGGGCATGTGCAGCGTGGGGGATCTCCCACGGCCAACGACCGTGTGCTGGCTAGTATTCTGGGACATGATGCCGTCGTTGCCCTGGTGGAAGGCAAAACCGGGATGATGGTAGGTGTTGTAAACAACCAGACTGTCTTCACGCCGTTCCAGGAAGCATACTCCCGTCACAGTGAAATCAACAAGCGCTGGGTCAATATCGCTTACATACTATCGCTTTGATTTCTAGAAAAAAGTAGTATCTTTGCAGCCCCTTTTAATTTAGGGATCGCAATTTTATTGTATAATTATTATAAAAATCAACCAGGTGAACACATTATCCTACAAGACCGTAAGCGCCAACAAAGCTACCGTTACCAAAGAATGGGTGGTTATTGACGCAACCGATCAGGTGTTGGGCCGACTCGCCGTAAAAGCAGCTACCCTGTTGCGCGGCAAACACAAACCCAATTTTACCCCTCATGTGGACTGTGGTGATAACGTTATTATCATCAACGCAGAGAAAGTCCGCCTGACAGGTAACAAGCTGGACGAAAAAACGTATGTCCGGCATTCCGGATACCCCGGCGGTCAACGCAGCGAGACAGCAAAAGAGCTGCTCAAACGCAAACCGCTTGCTCTTGTGGAACACGCCATTAAAGGCATGCTTCCCAAAACACGCCTCGGTTCTGAGCTTTTCCGCAACCTTTATGTTTATCAGGGACCGGAACATCCTCACCAGGCACAGCAACCCAAACTAATCAATTTAAACGAAAACTAAACAGAGCATGGAAGTAATCAACGCCCTTGGAAGAAGAAAATCAGCCGTTGCTCGCGTTTACGTTCAAGCCGGAAAAGGAAACATCATCATCAATGATCGTCCTTTGGAAGAC
>Ga0209408_1001532_pt1 | contig 14353 bp, 9 predicted proteins | sample AD_UKC107_MetaG_FD_184422 | JGI IMG/M metagenome (GOLD analysis project Ga0209408, IMG submission 184422) | Active sludge microbial communities of municipal wastewater-treating anaerobic digesters from Hong Kong - AD_UKC107_MetaG (SPAdes)... | ecosystem: Engineered > Bioreactor > Anaerobic >... | reverse complement strand
CCGACAAAAAAAAGACCTGCAGTTTTATGCAGGCCTTTTAGTGAGTGCGGGTAAAGGGACTCGAACCCCCACGCCTTTCGGCACCAGATCCTAAGTCTGGCGCGGCTACCAATTACGCCATACCCGCGAAATTCTTTGGCATTTTTTTAGTGCGCTGCAAATATAGGAGTTTTTTCCACTTTCTTACAAATCAAAATCATCAATAGGATTCCTGATAGTGCTTAATGAATGTGTAGAAACGTGGGTATAAATCTCCGTTGTTTTACTGCTCTTATGGCCTAAAAGTTCCTGAATATACCTGAGATTAACCCCTGATTCAAGCAAGTGGGTAGCGTAACTATGCCTCAGGCAATGTAAGGTGTATTTATGGTTTTTACAGATCATTCCCAGGTATTTATGAAATATGTTTTCAAGACTGGTTTCGCTGTATTTTTGACCTTTTACTTGTCCTTCAATTAAGTATACCGTTGGCTTATACATCTTGTAATACTTAATGATAATCTGCATCATTTTTTCACTCACCGGCAGCACCCTGTCTTTTTGACCTTTACCATTGATAACTGACAACGTTCGGCGTTTGGAATCCAGGTGGCACAGCTTAAGATTAATTAATTCGCTCCTTCTTAACCCGCAAGAATAAATAAGGGTGAGTGCTGTCTGGTGTTTCAAATTTGGTATTGATGTCAGCATTCTTTGTATTACTTCCTTTGGGATGACCTTTGGCAACGGTCTGTATTTCCGAGGTCTTTCAATGAGTTCAATATCCAGTTCCTTATGCTCAACTTTCAAGTAAAACAATTTGATGGCATTGATAACCTGGTTCTGGTATGATGCAGAATACCCTTGCTTTATGATGAAATCTTTATTAAAACAATGAAAATCTGAAATTGAGATTTGCTCCGGAAGCTTATTCTCAAAAAAAAGAAAAAATACTTTGATCGCTTTTACATAGGTTACAATGGTTTTTTCACTATACCTCTGATTCCGAAGCCACGTTTCAAAAAAAGACACCCGATTTTCAATCTCACGCCTCATATCATATACTATCTGTTACTTACAAAGATAAAATTTTTCCACACCTTTTTCAACGCGATAATAAAAAGATCAAACAGATTGTATTATTCAATTATTCTGACAGAGGCTTTGTGGTTTTTTATAAAAAATAATAACTTTACATACTCCCTGTTTCAGAAACAGTTACATTGTTCTTATGCCCGCACATAAAGTCAGTTTTTTTGACACTTGCAAATTCCGGGATTTACGTTTTTTATTAGCCTTAGATAAGGGCAATATGAGGAATTTATGAACGGAATTTTAGAAGTATATAATACACTTTATTTCAGCATCTATACCCCAAATTTGGGGGTATAGATACACATTTATTGAATATATAAACAAGTTAGCGTTTATGCAAAAAAAAGACACAGCCAATGAATGGATTTGAATATATATTAACAAAACAACTTAGTTGGGCAGACAGAAACAATGTTAGACTGGTTGGTAGTGAAATTACCAAAGGTCGACTTGCGTATACAGATAATTTGGATAAAAACTTATTTGAACCATTATTACCTGAAACAAGAACTGAGATTGAAAAAGGTGATGGTGGTGAATTAATAGGCGATTCAACCCATTCTGCAAAAATGTGTGCCGTTCATTCATCTTCTGCAATTGGTGTAAATGTTTTGCAATATTGGAAAAACAAAAATATTCCTGATTTAGCCTATGCACTTGGACTTTGCAGGAAAGACAATAAATCAGCGAATGAGATTCATTTTGAGCGAAAGTTTAAGATAAGTGACAAGTTTCAATTTGACCCGAATATTGACTCTGTAATACTCAATAGTGAAAATGAAAAAATTAAAGCCTTTGGAATTGAATGTAAATATTCAGAGGCATATTCATCTCGCAATCATTCAGGACTAAAAGAAAGGTATCTTACAGACATCACGGAACAATGGAAAGATATTCCAAACTTATTAGATTTTGCCAAAACAATTAGCCCGGAAGACAAATATTTTAACCATTTACATCCTGCACAATTAGTAAAACATATTCTTGGACTAAAAAAGGAATATGGCAAAAGTGGTTTTAGATTGCTGTATTTATGGTATGATGTGCTAGGACAAGATGGATGCAGACACAGAGCCGAAATAGAGGAATTTGCAAAAATTGCAAAAAAAGATAACATCAAATTTCATTCAATAAGTTATCAGGAATTGATTAGGAAACTGAAAAATGATTATTACAACGGAAACGAAAAATATATTGATTATTTGACAGATAGATATTTATAAAATGCACAAAACGCTAACAAAGGCTATATGCAATAAGGGTTTCAGTGGTTATTCAAGCATTCTGCCACGCTTAAACTTCGGTGTAGGCGGACAGGAAAGTAGCCCGCAATCCCTTACTGCATATAGCCTCAACCGTTGTGCTTCATGCTGAAAAGGCCCACGCGCAAACAGGCACATTTGGTTTTTACCGACCCACAAGCCAAAACGCAAAAAACCAAAAGAGCCTGTTTTTTGCCAACGCTCGGACAGAAAAGATGAAATTTGAAACTGATAAAAAGAACTTAAAATAAATGGCAAAAAAGAACGGAAACGGAACGGAAGAACCGTTAGAAAAACAACTCTGGAAATCGGCTGACAAGCTGAGAAAAAACATTGACGCAGCGGAATACAAACACGTTGTGCTCGGACTGATATTTCTGAAATACATCTCGGATGCGTTTGAAGAACTCTACGACAAACTAAAAGCAGGAGAAGGTGAATACGCAGGTGCCGACCCGGAGGACAAAGACGAATATAAAGCTGAGAATGTGTTCTTCGTGCCAGAAAAAGCCCGTTGGTCTTACCTACTCTCCCAAGCCAAACAACCCACCATTGGAAAGTCGGTAGATGAAGCCATGGACTTCATCGAAAAAGAGAACGCATCGCTGAAAGGTGTTTTACCCAAAGTGTATGCCCGACAAAACCTTGACCCGACCAGTTTGGGTGAACTCATAGACATGATTGGCAACATTGCCTTGGGTGATGCCAAAGCCCGAAGTGCAGATATTCTCGGGCATGTATTTGAATATTTCTTAGGTGAATTTGCCTTGGCCGAAGGTAAAAAGGGCGGACAGTTCTATACCCCAAGAAGTGTAGTTGAGCTTTTAGTAGAAATGCTCGAACCTTACAAAGGCCGTGTGTTTGACCCTTGCTGTGGTTCGGGTGGTATGTTCGTACAGTCTGAGGAATTTGTAACCGAACACCAGGGGAAAATCAATGACATTTCCATTTACGGACAGGAAAGCAACCAAACCACTTGGCGACTTGCTAAAATGAATTTGGCCATTAGAGGTATTGACAGCTCACAAGTGAAATGGAACAACGAAGGTTCGTTTCTCAATGATGCCCACAAAGACCTGAAAGCCGATTATATTATTGCCAACCCACCTTTTAACGTGAGCGATTGGAGCGGTGATTTACTGCGAACTGATGGACGCTGGAAATACGGCACACCACCCACAGGAAATGCCAACTATGCTTGGATACAACATTTTATGTACCACTTGGCACCCAGCGGACAAGCAGGTTTTGTTTTGGCAAAAGGGGCTTTAACATCTAAAAGTGGCGGTGAAGGCGATATTAGAAAAGAATTGGTGGAAGCCGATTTGATTGACTGCATTGTAAACCTGCCTGCCAAGTTGTTTTTAAATACACAAATACCTGCTTCATTATGGTTTATGAGTCGTAACCGTAGCAATCCCGCAATAAGCGGGACAAGTTCTAAATTCCGAAACCGCACAGGCGAAATTCTCTTTATTGATGCCCGCAACTTGGGGCATTTGATAAACCGAAGAACCAAAATGCTTTCTGAAGAAGACATCAAAACCATTTCAGACACCTACCACAATTGGCGAAATACCGATGGCAACTATGAAGATGTAAAGGGCTTCTGTGCTTCTGCCACCAAAGAACGGGTAGCCGAACTGGACTATGTACTCACCCCTGGCCGCTATGTAGGCCTGGCAGAGGAAGAAGATGACTTTGACTTTGCCGAACGCTTTACCAGCCTAAAAGCCGAGTTTGAAGCCCAGCTTAAAGAAGAAGCCGAACTCAACGAACGCATTGCTGCTAACCTCAAAAAAGTGAAGATTGATGAGTGAGTGGCAAGAAACTGATTTTGGTCGAATTCCAGCTCATTGGACAATTTCTAATGTGCAGGAAGAAACTGAATACGTAACGGACTATGTTGCAAATGGCAGCTTTGCATCATTAGCGGAGAATGTTAACTACAAGAACACTCCTGATTATGCTGTTTTAATTCGGCTAACGGATTATAACAATGGATTCAAAGGAGATTTTGTCTATGTAGATGAGCACGCCTATAATTTCCTGAAAAAATCAAAACTGAAAGGCGGTGAAATTATCATTTCAAATGTCGGAGCATATTCAGGAACAGTCTTTTTAGCTCCTAAACTTGGGATTCCAATGACCCTTGGACCAAATGCAGTTATGATGGAATTTAAGGATGGGAATGACTTTTATTTTCATTGGCTAAAAAGTCCAGCAGGTCAGTTTTCATTAGAAGGAATTATTTCTGGTAGTGCTCAACCGAAATTTAACAAGACTAGTTTTAGAGCTATGGAAATACCTGTTCCACCTATTGAGGAACAACACGCCATCGCCTCCGTCCTTTCCAGCTTAGACGACAAAATAGACCTGCTGCACCGCCAAAATCAAACCCTTGAGCAAATGGCGGAGACGCTGTTTCGGCAGTGGTTTGTGGAGGAAGCAGATGAGGGGTGGGAAGTAGTACAGTTACAAGATATTGCAGAAGTAAAAAATGGTTTTGCATTTAGTAGCAAGTCATATGTTGATTTTTCACCCGAGCATTTAGAAGTCTTAAAAATGGGACATATCAAAAAAGGTGGCGGGTTGCGGACCGACCCTAAAAGAGATTATGCACCAAGAGAAGAACGGCTTGAAAGATATATTCTAGATAAAGGAGACATTGTGATGGCAATGACAGACATGAAAGATAATGTTGTCATTTTAGGTGTTCCAGCTATGATTGATGAAAGCGACAGATACGTTCTTAATCAACGTGTAGCAAGAATCTATTTAAAAAATAGAGACAGCCTAATAAATGAGTATCTGCTTTATGTGCAACTTAAAGACCCCGATTTTATTGCTGAATTACAGAGCAAAGCAAACAGTGGTGTTCAAGTTAATTTGTCAACTGCATCAATAAAGGAAAGTGAAATACTAATACCGCCAATGGAATTGCAACAGGAGAAAGGTAATTCTATTACCGACTTGTACTTGAAGAAAGAGTATAACGACAAGCAAATAAAAAGCTTAACCAAATTGAGAGACACATTACTTCCCAAATTAATGAGCGGTGAAGTAAGAATACGATAAAAGGATGACCGACAGACTTAATCAAGATATTATCAAAGACCTTCTGAAATTGAAAGCCGATGGCAATTTATACCATCGGGAGAGTCAATATCTTGAATTTAAGGAATCTTTCAACCTTGCTGGTTTGGCAGATTATTACCGCGATTTTGCGGCATTTGCCAATAACAAAGGAGGTTATCTGATTTTTGGTGTAAAGGATAGACCTAGGAGAGAATTGATTGGGCTTTCTGAAAAAGCAATTGAGCAATTCGACAAGCTTGACCCTGAGATAGTGACTGGTCACCTACTTGATATTTTCAAAGGAGACATTGAATGGGAGCATGATATTTTCAAAATTGGCGAACTCTCATTTGCAGCTTTTTACGTGCACCAAGCAGGAGTCAAACCTATCATCTGTGCAAAGGATGAAGGGAAAGACCAGATTTTGAAGAATGGAGAAATCTACTATCGCTATGGTGGGAGAACACAGAAAATTCAAGCAACAGAATTAGAAACTATCATCAACCAAAGAATTGAACAAACCAATAGTCAATGGTTAGACCTTGTTCAAAAAATCGGTCAATCTGGGCCTGCAAACGCTGCAATTCTTGATACAGAAAAAGGAATTATTGAGAAAAAAGATTCACAAATCTTAGTTGTAGATGAAGAGCTTGTGAAAGGCATGCAATGGATTAAGGAAGGAGAGTTCAAAGAAACAAAGGGAGCAAAAACCTTAAAGCTTGTCGGAGAAGTTTCACCAGTTGACCAGGTAGAAATCGTAAAAAGAGTCAAAGAAAATAGATTGAAAGACTATCCTTTGACAGCTAGACAACTGATAACCGAAATAAAAAAGAAAGCGCCAGCCATTAAAGAACCAGAGATTTATTCAATCCTAAGAGAGAATGATGTAAAAAACAATAAAGAGTATTCCACATATGTCTTTCGGAACAATGGCCAAGAGGAAGCATACGAGAAGGATGGCACTTTGCCAACTGGCATACCTAGCATTTATAAACCAGCAGCAGTTGGCTTGGTGGAGCGAATATTCAAGAACAACTCGAAAAAAGATAAGTGACAAGAATAACAGAACATAGCATAGAAGATTTTGCCATCAAATTGTTGGAGCATTTGGGTTATAAATACATCTATGCCCCAAGCATTGCCCACGATGGCGAAAATCCAGAGCGGAATTCTTATGAAGAAATACTGCTCACCCAGCGCATGGCGGAAGCAGTACGAAGAATCAACCCAACCGTGCCACCTGAAGCACAGGAAGAAGCCATCAAAGAGATTCAGCGTATCCATTCGCCAGAATTATTGACCAACAATGAAAGCTTTCATCGCTTATTGACCGAAGGTATCAAAGTCAGCTATCAAAAAGACGGACAGCAAAGAGGAGATTTAGTTTGGTTAATCGACTTCAACACACCCGAAAACAACGACTTCATTGTTGCCAACCAGTTTACGGTAGTCGAAAATGGGGTTAACAAACGTCCTGATGTCATTCTGTTTGTAAACGGAATACCCTTGGTGGTACTAGAATTAAAGAATGCCGCAGATGAAAACGCCACCATCAAATCAGCTTTCCGCCAGATAGAAACCTACAAAGCAGTTATTCCAAGTTTGTTTACTTACAATGCGTTTACGATTATCTCAGACGGATTGGAAGCAAGAGCAGGAACACTTTCATCGGGAATGAGCCGTTTTATGGCTTGGAAATCGGCAGACGGTAAAGAAGAAGCATCGCACTTGGTGAGCCAAATGGAAACGCTCATTAATGGCATGCTCAACAAAGAAACCTTGCTGGATTTGATTCGGCATTTTATTGTGTTTGAAAAATCGAAAAAGGAAGATGCGAAAACAGGCGTTACCACCATTTCAACGGTTAAAAAATTAGCCGCTTATCATCAGTACTATGCCGTAAACCGAGCGGTGGAATCCGCCATGAGAGCAACGGGTTACACAGTAGAAAAAGAAACACCTACCAGTATGGTGATGGAATCACCAGAAAGCTACGGTGTGGCTGGTGTAAAATCACAACCCAAAGGCGACCGAAAAGGTGGTGTGGTTTGGCATACCCAAGGAAGCGGTAAATCCCTTTCTATGGTGTTCTTTACAGGTAAAATCGTGTTGGCTTTGGACAATCCGACCGTTGTTGTCATCACCGACCGCAACGATTTGGACGACCAACTCTTTGACACTTTTGCTTCTTCCACACAGCTATTGCGACAGGAACCAAAGCAGATTGAAAACCGAAACGATTTAAAGGAAAAACTGAAAGTTGCTTCAGGAGGTGTGGTTTTTACCACCATTCAAAAATTCTCCCCCGAAGAAGGCAATGTGTATGAAACGCTTTCAGAACGGGAAAACATTGTAGTGATTGCTGATGAAGCCCACCGAACCCAATACGGTTTCAAAGCCAAAACAGTTGACGACAAAGATGAGCATGGCAATGTGATTGGTAAAAAAACCGTGTATGGCTTTGCCAAATACATGCGTGATGCTTTGCCGAATGCCACTTATATCGGTTTTACAGGAACACCTATTGAAAGCACCGATGTAAACACCCCTGCCGTTTTTGGAAACTACATTGATGTCTATGACATTGCCCAAGCGGTTGAAGACGGAGCAACTGTTCGTATTTACTACGAAAGTCGATTGGCGAAAGTGAACCTGAGCGAAGAAGGCAAAAAGTTGGTAGAGGAACTGGATGATGAATTGGACGGAGAAGAACTCACTGAAACCCAAAAAGCCAAAGCCAAATGGACACAGTTGGAAGCCTTAATCGGCAGTGAAAACCGCATTAAGAATGTAGCCAATGATATCATTCAGCATTTTGGTCAACGCCAAGAAGTATTTGAAGGCAAAGGCATGATTGTGGCTATGTCTAGAAGGATTGCTGCTGACTTGTATGATGAAATCGTCAAACTTAAACCCGAATGGCATTCAGATGATTTGGACAAGGGCGTGATTAAAGTTGTGATGACTTCTTCATCTTCAGATGGCCCGAAAATCGCCAAACATCACACCACCAAACAACAGCGAAGAACCCTTGCCGACCGTATGAAAGACCCAGATGATGAACTAAAACTGGTGATTGTTCGGGATATGTGGCTCACGGGATTTGATGCACCGAGTATGCACACATTGTACATTGACAAACCGATGAAAGGCCACAACCTGATGCAAGCCATAGCTAGGGTGAACCGCGTTTATAAAGACAAACCTGGTGGATTGGTAGTCGATTACTTGGGCATTGCTTCTGACTTGAAAAAAGCACTTTCTTTCTATTCAGATGCAGGTGGAAAAGGCGACCCAACCATTGCCCAAACTCAAGCCGTTGAATTGATGCTGGAAAAACTGGAAGTGGTTTCGCAGATGTACAGCGGATTCCCGTATGAAGACTACTTCCAAGCAGAAACAGGTCAAAAACTTTCCATGATTCTGGCAGCAGAAGAACACATTCTCGGACTGGAAGATGGAAAGAAACGATATATCAATGAAGTAACCGCCTTATCAAAAGCCTTTGCGATTGCTGTTCCGCACGAGCAAGCAATGGACGTGAAAGATGAAGTTTCGTTTTTCCAAGCCGTAAAAGCTCGATTAGCCAAGTTTGATGGAACTGGTTCAGGCAGAACTGATGAAGAAATTGAAACCACTATTCGTCAGGTCATTGACCAAGCTCTGGTTTCGGAACAAGTAATTGACGTCTTTGATGCGGCAGGAATCAAGAAACCTGACATTTCCATACTATCCGAAGACTTCCTGATGGAACTGAAAGGAATGGAGCACAAGAATGTTGCTCTGGAAGTTTTGAAGAAGCTATTGAATGACGAGATAAAGGCACGTTCCAAAAAGAACTTGGTGAAGAGTAAATCACTGAAGGAAATGCTGGAGAACTCTATCAAGAAATACCACAACAAGATTTTGACGGCAGCCGAAGTGATGGACGAACTCATCAAGCTGAGTAAGGAAATCGTGAATATGGACAGTGAAGCCAAACAACTTGGACTGACTGACTTTGAATATGCGTTCTATACGGCTGTTTCTAATAACGATTCAGCGAAACAACTCATGCAGCAGGACAAGCTGAGAGAACTAGCGGTGATTTTGACTGAACGAGTAAAGCAAAACGCATCCATCGACTGGACAATCAAGGAAAGTGTAAGAGCAAAATTGAAAGTAATCATCAAGCGGACATTGAGACAATACGGCTATCCACCAGACATGCAAAAACTGGCGACAGAAACCGTATTGAAGCAAGCAGAGATGATTGCGAAGGAATTAACAACTGATTAAGAAATGCCAACGCTCAACAGCCACACACATTGCCAAGCCGCTCAAAGCAGCCGCACGAGCCAAAGCTTGTCAATAAGTGTGTCTGAGCCAACGCGCGACAGAAAAAGAAAAAAGCACGAAAGCACAACATTGTATAAGCGTAATGCGGGCTGAACGGGTAAAAATGAGCATTTTGGCTCCAAAGAAACTTTGCGGTAGGCGGACAGTGAATCGCTCCGAAATCCCGCACTACGCTTATACTTGACCGTTACCACACATTTAAAAAAAATACAGTACTATGATAAGCAGCTTTATAACACAGATTGATAATAACGAGATTGTTCTTCCTGCCATTCAACGTGATTTCGTTTGGGAAGAAGAACGAATAACAAAGTTGTTTGATTCCATAATGAGAGGTTATCCACTTGGGATTGTTCTGTTATGGGAAACTTATTTAGATATAAAATATCGAGAATTTGAAAATGATTACCAATCTGAAGCAAAATATATTTTCAAAGACAATACTGGAAATAAAAGGATAAAACTTGTGCTTGATGGACAACAAAGGTTGCAATCGTTATTCATTGCTTTAAACGGAAGCATTGATGGAAAGGAATTATACTTTGATATTTTAAGTGGTAAAACTGCTGACGATTTTCGTGAGGTTTTTTATGTGTTTCATTTTTTAAAAGCAAATGAATCAATCGAATTAAATAATGAAACAAAGGAAAATTTAAAAAATAAGGAAAATGGAGAAGAAAATGGAGAACAAGAAAAATATTCTGTTTATATTCCAGTTAAGGAAATTCTTAATTCAAGCCCAGAGGGTAGATTAGCACTGAAAAACGAATTAAAAGAAGAATATAGTCTGACTGATAAAGATGTAATTCGATTAGAATTGAATATGAATAAATTAATTCATTCAATTACTAATGACGGAAATATTTTAAAAGTATCTACCATAGATGAAAATAAACCTAAGGAAAGCAAAGACCGAAAAACAGAATCTGACATTTTGGAAGTTTTTGTAAGAATAAACCGACAAGGTATAACATTAAGTCGTTCAGACTTAATTTTCAGTATGCTTAAACTAAATTGGAAAGAATCAGCAGAGGAACTACCTGATTTTATCAAAGATATAAATGACGGAAACAATTTGGGAATTGATATTGATTTTGTTATAAGGTCATTGTTTAGCGTTTCAAATTTGGGGTCTAAATTCGATGTTGACTTATTAAGAAAATTCTCAAATGTAGAAAAGATAAAGACCAATTATGAACGAACCTGTAATGCAATTCGTTCATTAGTTGATTTTATGCAGGAGGATTGTAATATATTGAATAGTAGTATTATTGGCGGTTATCTGAATCTAATACCAATAGTATATTATCTTGCTAATACTCCTGACAATCTTGTGCCAAATAGTGAAATAGCAAAACTAAAAAGGGCGTTATATATTTTCGGTTTTACAAGACCTTTTAGTAGATATGCTGACAGTAGGATTGGAAAATTTATTCGAGAGGAAATGAAACCTCTTGCAGATTCAGGAGATTCTTCTTTTCCTCTTGATAATTCAATTTGGTGGGTAAATTACTGGGAAGGTTATGATTCATTTAATACTAAGTTGCTTCAAAAAAATAGATATTTAACACTTCATCTACTTCAAGGGAAAACTGGTGCAAAAGTAAAATACTCAAGGAATGCGCCTGAAATAGACCATATCTTTCCTCAATCAATTCTAAAAGAAAAAGATTATGATTGGGGCGTAATAAATTCTTATGGCAACTTTTGGATTTTAGCAAAAACGAAGAATCAGAATAAATCAAATAAGCACCCAAAAGATTATTTTGCAGATGTTGACGAGAGCATATTAGCAAAATCATTAATAGACAAGGATAAACTCGACTACCGCCAATTTTCAACTTTTGTAAAGGATAGAGAACAGAGTATCTTGGTTAAGATAAAAAAATCATTGGGAATTAAAGATTCCGAATTGGATTATTCTGAAATTTGGGAGAATGAAAATAATGAAACAGATGAATAAAAACGTGTGGTAACACGCGGTCATAAAACATTGGGGGCGAAGCGGTTATTCAAGCCTCAGTTCTCGCATCAAAGTTCGTTGTACCTTGATAGTGAAGTAGCTCCGAAATCCCCAACGTTTCATACCGCCACCGTTGGGCGTAAGTTAAAAAACAACGACACAGCTAACTAAAATAATATAACTATGGAAAATTTAGAGTATGAAAAACAGGATTTGTTAAAGCTTATCGAATCGAATTTTGATAAGTCCTATCTAGAATCATTGATAGTTACAAATGTTCTTCCAGAAAACTTGGAAGAGCCAAATTATGAAATAACAATTTGTGAGAAAGGAGCTTTTTATGCCTGCTAGAGACAAAATTCAACAAGAAATCTTGAATGCTAAAAATGCAGCACAAGACAACATTAGAAAGCAATATCTAAAAGAACTGAATGAACATACTAAACGAGATACAATTTTGTATGCAAGCTCTTTTGCAAGTAAAAAACTTCCTCAATTACCGGGTTTTTTGATTTCAATTACAAATGAAGATATACAAGGATTTATGTCTTCTTTAAATGGGCTTAAGGGTGATAAACTCGATTTAATATTGCATAGCCCTGGCGGTTCATTAGAGGCTGCGGAGCAAATCGTTAATTATTTAAGAGCAAAATACAAACATATTCGAGCAATTGTTCCTCAAAATGCTATGTCAGCTGCTACCATGATTGCTTGCGCTTGTGATGAAATTGTAATGGGAAAACAATCAGCAATTGGTCCGATTGACCCACAGATTACATTTCCTACTCAAAATGGACATTTCACAGCACCAGCTCAATCAATAATAAATGAATTTAATCAAGCTAAAGCTGAGATAATTGCAGACCCAAAGGTTGCTCCTATTTGGGTGAATAAAATCCATAGTTTACCTCATGGGATTTTAGATATATGTCAAAATACAACAAAGTTAGCTAAAGAGAAAGTCAGCACATGGCTTGAAGCATATATGTTCAAAGGAGAAGCAGATGCAAAAGCAAAAGCGGATAAAATTGCAACATGGTTAGGAAATGCTGATTTACATAAAACTCATGGTAAACCAATTTGTATGAAAGAAGCTAAGGTGCAAGGCTTGAAAATAGTGGAACTTGAATCAGAACAAGAGTTCCAAGATAAAGTTCTTTCAGTTTATCATGCAACCTTGATTACTTTGGAAATTACGAATTGTATAAAATTTATAGAAAACCACGATGGGAAAGGTTGGTATTTAGCTGTGAATATCAACGAGAAACAAAAATAACCTACGCCCAATAAATAGGAATATGAGCGGCGTGCAAGGCCCAGCGATTATTCCCGGTTGAACTACATCTGCGGGATAGTCGCTATGCACTTAAAGAAGGTTTTTATTGTATCTTAGAGATCGAATGGGCATGAAACAGCCCGACGTTCATTGACATGATGCAAGTTTTTGTGCTTTCTCCAGGTCATTGTACAGGACCAAGTAGCATTTGGGAGCCAGTTTTCGGCTTTTCTGCTCGCCGCCGGGCATAGTTTTCCCGTTTGCGTCCAAAACGCAAAATGAGTTGTTGCTTAGGAACAGGCCGTTGGTTTGTAGAAACAGCCCCGTGCTGGTGAACGTATTCGGGGCAGTTCCCTGATGGTTACCATCCTTCCGGTTTTGCACACCGGGCAAAGGCATGGATTTATGCCGGTAAGCCGGGCAAACCGTTCCACATTGGTTTCGGTCGGTTGTTGCTTTTTGATAAGCGTGTCGATTCCAGGCTTCACTTGGGGAACAAACTGCAGCTCAAGGTGTCGTTTTACGGTATGGTTGTAAATACCAAAGCGCCGGATCTTGACAAACCGTCGGGGCAGGATGTGCAGGGTAAACCGTCGCAGGAATTCGACCCCACCGAGTGTAACAGGCTTTTTAACAGCCCTGTCACGATAATCTTTTGCAATAAAGGTTACTTTACCGCCGGCAATATTCAGGATGCGTTGGTTGGTAATGGCTACCCGATGGGTATATTGTCCCAGGTATTTTATTACGTGCTCAGCGTTTGCCAGCGAAGGTTCGCAATAAACAACCCATTTTGTTTGGTAAGCCTGCTGTATTTGGTTGTTAAAAAGGGAAAGTTCGTTTTGTTTACGTAAGGCCCGTTTGAGGCTGTCGAGAAACTTTCCTTTAAAAGCACTGCTTAGTTGATGTACCGGATAAAGGTAAGTACCCGAATGGTCGATGTTTTTCCATTTCCCGTCCAAAGCATAACCGGCAGCGGGCACAAGGCAATGGATGTGCGGATGAAGTGAGAGGTTCTGTCCCCAGGAATGGATTACAGCAACCGCTCCGGTTTCAACACCAAAATGCGAGTATCCAAATGAGCGAAGCGTATTCCAAACCGCAGCAAAAAGCAGGTCGTAATACCTCCTTTGGTTGTGCAGGCAAATGGCGTTCAAGTGGTGCGGAACGGTAAACACCAGGTGGTAATGTTTCACCGGCAAGGTGGCACTCACCAAATCATCAATCCAGAAAGCCTGTTTTGCCGCCTGGCATTTGGGACAGTGGCGGTCGCCGCAACTGTTGTAACTGTAACGCACGATTCCGCAGTTTTCACAGGCTTCTTCGTGACCGCCCAAAGCGGCAGTACGGCAAACAACTATT